>CEUY01206042.1_pt1 | contig 244919 bp, 263 predicted proteins | sample 361481 | NCBI WGS metagenome assembly CEUY01 (sample SAMEA2622737, study PRJEB7988) | marine metagenome | isolation source: saline water (ENVO:00002010), including | reverse complement strand
GAGTTTAAGAGGGAGAAGAGGAGAGGGGGAAAACCCCTTTTTCTTTTTTTAAACTTAAAACCGAATCTTTTTTAAATGAGTAGAATTGACTAGATCCTCCAAAGGAATGGATCTTTGTCTAAGGTTTAAAAGATGAGGTTTTTTATTATGGATATATTCGAAGCTATAACTAGACAAGAATTTATATTACATGAAGCTATAGTAAGTTTTAGCTATCACTATACGAAAGAATTAGAAAAGAGATTAAATAAAAAACTAATACATCGAATCTTAGCTAAAGAAGAAGTAGAAGAGTTAGGTTTAACTAGTTTAGAGTTTGAACACAAGGCTCGGATAAAGTATATTTCCATCTATGAGCTTGATAACTACTTCCTTGTGGAATCACCAGTAGGTAAAGTATACGTTGAGTATATTGAGGTTAGTTAGAAGTGATTAAATACAAAGACCTATCAATAAGTTTTTCTAATGTCAGATCTTTAAGCATACAACTACATCAATTAGATTTACCTGATGGAACTTTAGACACCGAAACATTATACAAGCGTTTTGCTAAAGAGGGTTATTTAATAGTAACTGCAACTAGAGAAGACGATCTAGTTGGTTTTGCTGTATTTGATATGTCTAAGTGTGGATTGGTTAGTTATTACGCTAATAAAAAAGAAGAATATCTACTACCTCAATTACTTGGATTAGTTAAAGCTTCTTTTGATGTGAGGATGTTAGGTCTTAGCGTTTATAAGATCAAAAATTGCGACGGTAAGAAACCTTACAATGATTTAAATCGAAAGAAGAATAAAAATATATAACCTAGGCGAATTAAATAAACTAAGGTTATAAAGTTATGTATAAAAGCAGTGAGTATTATAAAGAGAAAGCTTGTAGAGGGTGTGGTACGTTGATTAATGTATGGCCTATCACTAAAGAAGAATACGATAGGTTAAAGGGTAAGAAATCTGATGCCTTTCATACTGAGGCTATAGAGGTCTATGAAGATTTATTCGGGGTGGACATATTAAAACTCAAAGGGGTAGTTTTAATAGAGCAAGATAGCTGTGAGTGTGGCACTGAATATTTTTAAGTAGAGGGTTACTTAAGTAACCCATTTTAATGAAACGTTAATATTAAAGCTAAGGTAAAACAATGGAAAGAATGCACGAAGAAGAATTTAAAGCCCTATTTAATCGCAACTCTCAGTTTAAAGACTTAGAGAAAGAAAAAGCTTTGCTGGCTACCATAGGTACTATGGGGGCGATGGTTAAAAAGATCTTAGAGAACGAACATAACGTAGAGTTCTTAGGTCGTACTTTAGACTACGACGAGTCTAGCAAACTTAAGTTAGATCAATTGCCGGTTGAATGTGAGTATGAAGGTTATCCTCTAGCACGTAAAGATGATGACTATTATCTACTTATGGATTTAGATAAAACGGTAATAGTATTACATTACACCAAATTAGTTAAGTAATAGATTAGACGGTTATCTGCTTTAGGGTGGGTAGCTGTCTAGTATGTTTTTTTAAATGAAATCCATTTCGTGTATATATAGTCTTTGTGAATTAATCAAACAAACATTAGGAAACCAATTATGTATTCAACAGAAACAGTATTTTATCCATACATCAAAACTAATCCAGTAACCAGACCTATCTCAGGTACATTTCAATCTGAAACAATAGTTCAGTTAAGAAAGGCAAGTAACTTAGATGGAAAGATTATAGTTAGTACTTCAGATGTATCTGATACCAATCTAGTGCATGAAATTAAATCAATGAACGGTACTGTCGTGGTACTACAGGGTAAGGAAGTTGAACTTAATCATGAACTATTTTTAGGTGACTTAATAAAGTTACTAAAAGGGAACAATAAAGTATTGGTACTAGGCTTTGATGGACATGTGCCATTTCTATCGGTAGAGGCATATGACCCAGATTTACATACATCAATAGACGACATTAATTATAATGTTTATCTTGCCGATGTCATCGTATCTGGCACTAACCTAATAAGTCATCTAAATGACATTGAGATTGAGGTAGGTGATAATGGTGAACTACAAGTCGATATGAAAGATGTCATTAGTTACTATATTGAAGCCTCGATTGAAGGTACCCTTAAAGATAAAGGTGAGAGTATTCAACGTTATGTCAAAACTATGATAGAGAACCTTCGCCACATTGCTACCTTTTTGAGTAAATCAATTAAGTTAAAGAATGTAGATCAACATGTCTATTATATTTTAAATGGTCGCTATGATGAGATAACTGAAATCACACTAGCACCATATTGATCTTGGGGGGGGCTTAGCTCCCCAATCATTCATTTTATTTTTTTGTAATTAAATATTTATTATCACTAATGTATGTTATTAGTTTAAGGAAGCCAATATGAATATAAGTCCGTTAGTAAAGAAAAGATTTGCAGCTATCTTACTTAACAAAATAAAAGACAAGGTAGAAGAAGATAATAAAAAGAAATATGCTGTCACCGACGTTAAGTATGATTGCACGGAACTTAGGGAGAAGCTTGAAGAAGAGGGGGAAAGGGTATTACTGTTAGATAATGGTGATTACGATGTTCTCTTACATGCAAGTATAGGACCTATCTCCGCAACACTTAAGGAGTTAAAGAGATGAACTATTTACAACTTATGATGATCTATAAAGATCATCCTATCATTAAAGATAATCTTATCAGTTCAAAGCAACTAGAAGTTCAGGTAGTTCAAATTTATAACGAACTAAAAAGAAAAGTAGAAAGGTCAGACATTCGTTTTTATGATGTAGGTTATTCTCTTTGTAACTACTTTGAACTTAAACCAGATTTTAATAACCCCGTTACTATACGCGGATTAGAAAATCTCAATACTGATAGTAGCGTATTGAATAAGGTAAATAAAAACTTTATCTATTTCATCGTAATGCCTGAGTATACACTAGGTATTAAATTAACCTTAACTAAGACTTAAATTGAATAGGTAGTATCGCCTCTAGTTGATGTATATATTATTTTTTTGAATAGAAATACTAGGAACAGTTAAATGGCAGTTAAAAAAATATCATCGATGTGGTTACTGTTGTCTAAGGATAACTTAGAACACATCTACATGTGTGGTTCAACGTATCCACACTCAGATGCAATTAATACATCAAAGAAACATCCAGATATTGAATTTAAACTTACTATCGATGGGATGGTCAGATTAACCCTAAAGGGAGGTAAGGTAATTTCAAGTTCGAGATGGGAAGATTTTGACATTGAAACAAATGAATCTAATAGGTTAGATCGAGTTATATTTAACTCAATCGCACCGCCGGGTGAAATCCGTAGAGTGGATGCGGAGTTTGGTAGTTTTCTATTTGAGAAAGGTGCTAGTCAATTAGATAGTCACTTTGAACAACTTTGTTCACGTTATGATTATTAAATTTGGGAGGGTTGTCCCTCCCTATGTCTGTAAACGAGGAAATGAAATGATTACATACTACACGTACACAATTTTAATGGTATTGACTTGTGTAAGTTATGCTTGGTTACTGGAAAGTAGTTATAAAACTACCATAGGTGAAGACACACTCAATTCTGAGTGGGACTATATCACGTCCCATGGAATGGGTGAGTCATTTACTATTAAGGAAATACACAATGAGTATTTTCCTAGTAACTTTCTCCACAGCATCATGCACATTTGGTATCATCCTGATTTTTATACTAAAGTTGTATCGATGAATGTATTTTTTGTAGATATTAAAAATGCAAAGTTTAGCCCAAGAGCTATAAGAGCAGCTCTACATAAATCATATCTAGATGAAAAGTATATTGGTCATTACTACGGCTTCGATTATTTAACCCTGATATTTGACAGAACAACCATATTACTTAAACGTCCTGACAATACTCTGATCTACAAACCGGTTAAATTAATCAATACAAATTTAGACCAGTACGCTGGCTACACTGATATCGAGTGTCACCATGAGAAATTAGTAGAGGAATATGAAGATGCTATTAAAGTCATTTAGAAAAATAGTTAATAATTTTTTCAACGTTAGTAATCAGTGTACTCTTATAGAGCAATTTTTTATCATGAGTGCTGTCTATGTCTTATGTTCTATTTTTTATATAAGCTTTTGGGACGTGTTTGTTGGAGATGAATTAACCATCCGTGGAATGAGTCGCTTTGAGAATAATGATGACATGATGGCTAGGATGGTAGTAATTTATTTTGCAATTATAATTTACAAATTCGTATTGTACATCTCTAATCTAGAAGGGGAGAAAAATGATTAACTTGTGGCCAACTCTTTTGACCGAAGAAGAAACGCATTCAGAGTCTAAAATATACACCGGCAATAGAAGAACTTATAACAGTCGAAAACATCGTCCTGAAGAAACTACTCTCCCCACTGCACACACAGTACAGTATCCAAAGATAGATAACTTTAAAGACCTATTGGATGACCCATTAGAAGAGCAGATGAAGCTCATAGAGAAGTTTTACAGTGAAGGTGTTCTAGATAGTAAGATCATCATGGAAATCAACCCTGGTCGCTATTACGGTTCTAAATTAAGAGCCATGCTCTATTTGCTTCGTCCACTTCAAATCCCAGTGCCCCCTGAAGGGGTGAACATCGATGTCTTCTTGCCATTGGGTACAAATCTAATTAGTTATGTCCATCAAATACAAATAACGGATGATCATATCCATACAGTATTCATGTTTCATGAAGTAGGTAACGTTCCTCTAGGTTATCACGAGACGACGTGTGGACTGACTTATAACATAGTTAAGTTCGAGGGTGAAGAAAATACTTATAAGGTAGTTACCAAAATAAATAAATTCTCTAGAGTGAGAAACCTCAAATATGAGATGGACACGTTCTACCTAACTTTAATGCAGCAGTTAAAAGGTCCGGTAACTCTAGTTTGTGCTGACACCGACATGATTAGAAAATTATACTTTTCTAACATTCTCTATTCGCCTTATCCAAAGGATAAATTTTACTATGAGGGTATGACTTCAAATAAGGTGGAAGACTATAAGCAAATTATAGTCCCTAGAAACGATAAAATAACTCGCTCCGATAAAAAGGCAGTTAGTCAAATGAGTATGTTTAACCAACTAATGGGTGGTAAAAAGAAATGAAATTATTCCTAACCGTAATTACTCCTTTTACATCAAGTACGTCTGAAATTACTTTATATTTAAATGATTTGCCTGATGTTGGTGTAATGTTTGATGTCGCGAAAGGTATTGCTGGTGAGTCACTTGCACTGGATGCATTTATGGCTACGTATTCTCATGAGGCCAGTAACCCATTTGAGGTTAAAGCTCAGATAAAGGAATTCATAGAAGGTAAAGGAGAAATTACATTCACGGGAAAACATCCTTGTATAGGTAATTTCATGTATTCTATACATCGAGAAAATGTATATGAATTCAATCGCCTGTGTCTATGTCCTAACGCAATTACTCGAATCAAGAAACATGATGGTTACTTGTATAAGTTAGGTGAGACAGTCATTGCGTTTAGCAGTATCCCAAGGGACACCCAATTGGTTTATAACGATTATATTAGTCATCTGAAGGAAAACTCCTTCAACTATCTAAATCTAAATGAAATTTATTATTACGGTAAGTTAACAGGACAGCTATCTGAAAGCGATGAGTTTACAATAGCCTCTAGCAAATATAAGCTTAATAAAAATGATAAGTTTACCTATTTCATAGACTGCGATAGTAGAGACATGGTAATGAATCAATACTCTCGACCAAATCCAGATAACGTAGTACCATATATGTTCAGAGGTGACCATGACGATATAGAATCGGCCATGGAATATTTCTCCACACATTTAAGCTTTGGACTTAAAAGAATCTTTGATACTGATAAGATTGTTGATTTGTTTAAACAATAAGATAAACCATAGTGGAGACTTCGGTCTCCTTTTATTTTGCGCTTCTATATATTGCAGGATAATAGTATGGACTTCTGTAGATTATAGGTATTTGCTAAGGGACATTAATGGATAACCCTTAACAGTTACCTATGTTGTAACTATCACAATTAAATTTAATAAATGGAGTTCTAATGAAACTTTTCAAAACACTAGGTGCAGCAGCTTTAGTTCTGTTTAGCACCATCGGTTTCAGTGCTGAAGTTATTCAGTCTGAAAATCCTAATTTCGCTAGTACTAAACGTGCTGGTGACACTGCCCTCTCTGCTCAAAAATTTGAAATCTTCACCTCAGGTAAAGTGAAATACCAAACTCTTGAAACATTGCCAATTGGCTCTATCGACGGTAAGTCTTTAGATCTAGGTGACGGTGTAGTTGGTACAGTTACATCTACCTCACAGGCAGTTCAGCGCCCACCTTCATTCTTAGTTTATCGCGCTATCCAGGTTAGTTCACAGATTGACATTAACCTTGGTGCGGTGTCTCGTGGCTTTGCTATGTATGTGATCGATAATGATGAACAGGCAACTAGTCTAGATGTCACCTTTATGTACATTGACGGTACTTCAGAGACAAAACAAATTCATAATTCTAGCACTGCTAATCAGGCACTGCAGTTCTTTGGATTTGTGAGCGATAAGTCTTTCCAGTCTATTCGCATCCATGGATCTGCTCTTACTGATGGCGATGGTGTATTTATTGATAACTTAGCAGCGATCAATGCTACTTCATATCGAGACCCTGTAACGTTTAATAACTTTTACAATGGTATTACATCAGCATGTACGCAAGCAGGTACTTGGCGTAACTCTAATGATGAACTGACGTTGACCAATGGTGGCACAGTTAGCTGTGGTGGTAGTGGACACTATGCTGGTAAAGTTAAGTTAGTGACACTTCAGATTGTTGGTGATCGTTTCGTTGGTCAGGGAATTGAAGACAGTTGCTGGGTTAGTAAATCATATTCTAACGCACCAGTTACTACAAGTGCACCATACTGGCGCTATAACACTGTAGGTGCTACTAAAGTAAGTACACTTTACATGCGCTCTTACCAAACTAGTTGGGTATCTGGTCGTCGCGGCTCATATTCAATTAGCTGCCGCATCAATCAACCTGAGTCACATAACCTTAAGTTAACGGGCTCTTCAAATTTCAATTTCAGTGACACTTATTAATCGGTAGTACAAAATGAAAACAATTAAATATTTATTCGCGCTTACAATCTTAATGGTAGCTTCATTCTCAACTGAAGCATATCATCGCGTTTGCTTCCCTACTGGTGAAGCATTGGCTCAAAATTACGAAGCTAAAAATGGCTTACTTTACATGGTTAAAACACCAGAGACTTCAACAGGTAAGTTAAATATCCAAATGCCCGTTGTGGACCAAGGTAACTTTGAAGGTGGTGTGAATCTCGTCTGTCCAATTCGAAACAATATTCATGCCACTGGTGAAAAGTCGTTCATTAATGCACCTGAACTATATATTGGTGCGGCGTGGACCGGAGTTACAACATCAATCTCAAATATGGTAAGTTGTGACTTAGTAGTTCGTGCGGGTGGTGAAGACGTTTACAGACAAGGGCTACAGTTAATTCCATTAACTAATGAATTCTCAAGAGAAAAGTCGACCAGCCATAATGTTGAAAAGCGAAATAGTTGGATACCTGAAGGTTTCAATGAAAAAGCATATCTTCAATCATATGGTACCCGTGTTACAGACACTAACTATATTGATGTGGTTCGTGAAAACGATTCGCCCAGCTCGTTCTTCGAATGTGATGTAAGTCCTAACTTTGATGTTGCGACAAGCATTATGATCAATGTTAGTGCACCTACGGTCACCGTAGTGAACTAAAATGTAGGGGGAGTGGATTTCCACTCCCCCTATGTCAGTAATTAGATATTTTTATTTACCATTAAATGTTATGTTTGTTATTTTGGGGGTTATATGCAGTTACTTAAAAAGTTTTTAAACTATATAAGAAAACAACTTGAGTCTTCTAGAACTAACGGTCTTGATCCTAGAGTGGCACTTTTTCTTTATTTTGATACAGATGATTTTAAAGAGATTGCCTATATGGGCGATTTTAAAAGGGAGATTGGTTGTGAGTCTAAAAGACTACCCGTTTATGACATAGCGTTTAATATGTCTGAGTTAGACAGACTGACTAGTGAATATGATATGGTAAGGTTTGAAGATTCAAAGTATGAAATCTACCACTTCGAAAAGCGTGGCTATATATTCAGGGTTTGGTTTTTCAATCATTTAGAATGTACCCGATATGAGGGTAGAAAATATCTAAATGATAGTCGTGAAGAATTTCAACTTATGGACTATTCAATTATTCATGGTGAAAATGAATACCTAAAGGAAGCTGCATCAGATTTGCTCTTTAAATTAAAAAGTAACAACTTAAAATTCAATGTGTTCTCATTGAGTTCTTTTGTTGATAAAGGTCTCCCATAAAAAGGAAATGATAATGCAAGATATAGTGTATAATTCATGTATTAAAGAACTGGTAAAACATTCTCCCCTAAAGCAAGTAGAAAAATCATACGGGACTCTGTTTTATGTCAACTCTCAGCTAGTTGCAACCACACTTGGAAACGTTACAATAGAAGAACTTCTCGAAGATCTTGAATCTAAAGACAACATTGACACTACTATAACTGATGTAGTTCGAAGTACTATAATTAAAGGCTATGGTCATCACACCAACTACGGCATTAAAGTACGGGTTCATAGTTCTGTATTCTACATCTACAGTGAACCTGTGGGTGATGTTGATAAATTTAAAATCATATCTAGTGATTATGAAATGTTGATCGAGATCGATCCTTTTACTAGAATGAAAAAGTTATTAGGGGATTCTTCTCTCAATAGTAAACTGAAGAAGCTCTTAAACTATTTAAATGACATACATAATTTAGGTGAGTAAAATGAAATTAATATTCCTATCAGCAATTCCAATATTGCGCTCAGTAACTCTCGATGAGTTAAAAGAAAAGCCAATGGACAATATCATGTCCTTGGAAACTCTAATGGAAGGTTACGATGGTAAATTATCGGTTCTAGAAAACTTAGATAATTTACTTAATCAACAAGGTAGATTGAAAGAAGATTTCATGTCACATCAAAGAGAAGAAGATCTGTTTAAAGGCGTACCTATGCATGTCTTCGGCGTTACAGATAAAAGTTCATTCATCATCGCATGTGATAACTACGTTGAGCTTATGCAAGATGAAAATGATCTTGAAGATATTGAAATAAAAGTTTTAAACGTTCTTAAATAAGTCAATCTTAATAGGGAGCTAATGCTCCCTTATGTTTTTCTCAACTCGGAATTAATTATGAAAACACTAGTTATTGAATATAATCCAAAATACATCAATCCTAACGAACATCACACTGTACTTAAATACAATGAATATTCAGCATTATTAGTACTTCCTGTAGATGATGCTTTAGTGAGTGGAGTTTTAAACATTAAAACTTCAACGATATTTGATATTGATATCGTGGGTGATGATAATGTAACTAATCAACTTCTAAATCGCCTGTCTACATTAAAGTTAAGTGACTTAATTGTGGCACCTAATTTTAAAGTGGATGAATTTATTATAAAAGTTCAGTTAGTGGATGTCCCATTCAAAGTAGTTAATTTCTGTAACGTTCATGGTAAATGTACATATTGTCACACAGATGGTTCTAAGTACTACTATATGACTAAAAGTGGTTCACTCTTTATGACATCAAATGTTGAACTGACAGTCGATACTGTAAATCAGATTAGAACTAAAGACCCTAGATCTGGAAGTTCTTGTGTAACTTCAATTTACCAATATAAGCTCTCGCAAGCTGGTCTTGACTTATCTATCCTTGAAGGTGATGATCCAAGTAATTTTAATGTTTACGAAAATGAAATGGCCTTGGGTAGAACTTCATGTCCGTACGTCTATGTGATTAGAATGGATGATAATTATTTTCAGATACCAATTGATACGGTACACGGCGCTACCTACGATGGCGAATTACAAATCGGTGAGAGATTATTTCAGGGTCTGAGTGTAGATAAAACAGAATTCCTAGATTTCATCTATACTGGTAAAGTGAGGAGTTAGTATGAATTTGTTAGACTTTATAAAATTAATCCCGAGAACTATAAAAGATTTCGGTAAAGCAATATTCAATTCAACCGATCTAAAGTACTCTTTCCTTTATCAGGGTTCGGTGTATACCGCAGTATTTGATTTCGGTGTAATTAAGGTAAGCTTAGTCAGTTTGCGCTCTGAAGTGGGTATGGGACACACCAAAGAAAGACTAAGAAACATTCTCACCGAAGCCCTAGCTGGTGAGGATCCAGAAGAAATCAACATACGTGATATCTTATCCACCATAGGTGCCACTAACATACATTACATCAGGTAATATAATGTTACCTATTCGAGTAATGTTATAGAAAATCTATATCGTATGTAGTAAAGAATTCTTGACGAAAGTCAAAACCTAATTTCGGTGGGTGGAGTAATTTCTAAAAAATATTTGGCGATATTATTTTAAACTTAAACATTAACGGATTCTGCTCACCGAAACCCTATATGGCATTCCATATAACCCAACTAAAAAGATAATATAACCTTAGTAAAGAAGAGACTTCGGTCTCTTCTTTTTTTGTACTTTATCTTATGTAGTAAATTTCAAAGGACATTAAAATGACAACCATGTTAGATTTTTATCAGAATTTAGAAACGTCACTTAGTCAGGCCAGTGATAGAATGTTGGGCATACTTAGACTACCCAAAGGTACCGATATAAAAGTTTTCTCACATCGCCTCACAGCTGATTTTGTAGGATTCCTAAAAACAGAAAGTAATCTTACAGTTAAAGTATTCATCCGTGGTGAGGGTGTTAAAGACTATACGTATCCCTTAGATGCCAAGGTAAGTGACGCAAGGGTTGAATTGCCTAATAGTCATGCTTACTTCAGGGGCTTCTTATCTGCACTTAGTTAAGTTTGGAAGAGGCGAGTCCTCTTCCTATGCTTTAATCGAAATTTAAATTAATATATATTGTTCTAATGAATTGAATAAACTATTTGGAGTTTAATTATGTCATGGGAAGTTAATGGTATAAATGGTCACATTGATAAACGTTGGGATTTTTGTGAACATCTAAATGTTGGTGACATTGCACCGCACTGGGTCGGTGAGCAAGATTCATTTGGTCCAGTGGCACGCTACGGAATGTGTGTAAAGTGTTATGAAAAACACAAAGAAGAACAAAAGGAGATAGAGGAGATTTGTTCTGATTGTGGGGAGGAGTTTCCTCGCAGTAAAGTAATCTTTTGGAAATGGTATGATTTCCACGCGCCACAAGGCGATGAACCATATATAGTTTGTGAAAGTTGTCAGCAAAAAGAAAAGCACAAAGAACGCGTTAGAAAAGACGACATAGCTTATCAGCGTGAAATGCAATATTACGATTAAGGAATAAAAATGTTAAGTGATTTAATTATACAACTAAAAACTATGCTCAATGTCTATTTACAAGAAGTAGATAAGTTAGCGGGTGGTGACAGTATGGTTGAGGCGGTCCTTGTGGCCACCACAGCCACTTTCCTATCTTTTATGGTGATTGGCCTTAATAGACTAGCTAAGTTCACCTATGAGTCTATTAAACGTAAATACGTAACTAAGGTAACTCTAAATAGTAATGACTACTATGAAAAGGATGCCTACATCTCAATTTCGGAATATCTACAAAGTAAGAGTTCACAGTGGGGAACTAGAACTTACTTTATTTCAAGTGTCTGGGATGAAACCATTAATAAATCGGTACTTAGATTAACGCTTGGGTATGGTATACACTTTATGTATATAGAGCGCAAATTCATGCTTGTAAACATCATGGAGAGAACTGAAGGAACTAGCGCCTATAACACAATGACAATACAGTACTTCGGTATGTCTAAAAAACCAATCGAAAACCTAATGTGTAAAGTTACTAAACGAAAAGATGTTGACAAAACACAAATCTTTGAGTTTACAAACGGTGAGTGGGCAGTTTCTAACGAGATAAAGATCCAAGGGCTAGACTCAATTGCCCTCAACCCAGAAACTGTAACTGAAATTAGAACCATGATGGATGAATTTGTAAATGGTGAAGATGATTGTAGACACCTTGGTATCGCTCATAAGCTAACCGTAATACTACACGGATGTCCAGGTTCAGGTAAGACTAGTTTAATTAGAGCCATAGCTAAGGAATATGGTTTTAACTTATGTCTTATGTCAACGACCCTTTCAAACCTTGCGGCTTCTATGTCTAAGATTCCTGCTAACTCAATGTTAGTTCTAGAGGATTTCGATTCCTTATCTGGAACTAAAGCAAGAAAAGGTGTTAAGTCTTCAAGTGAACAGTTAAAGAACGCCTCTAAAGAAAATGAAAATGAACAGTCTACAGAACAATCTACCATAGCTGACCTTTGGAGTGACTTTGCCGATGGTGACTTATCTACTTTCCTAAATAAGTTGGATGGCATAGTTCCCCTAGACGGAATACCTTTATTTATGACAACTAACGTTATTGACAAAATAGATAAGGCCATTGTTAGGGAGGGTCGCACTGACTTCATGTTAGAGTTGCCTATACTCAGACCTGAGACAGTCAAGAACCATTTTGTATCCAAGTATTCAGACCTAGAAGTACTATATCCAAATATAGAATATCCAAGTTTAGTGGGATGTATGGTTTATGACATTAAAAAGAAATCTATGATGGATACCCACCGTGTGGCACAGTACCTTGATGAGCTACACTCGGAGCAATCTATCCCTAAATTAAAAGTGAGTTAAGTTATGTCAGAACAATCTAATGTTGGCTCCCTACTACGATGAGTGGTTAGATATGGGTCTGCGCCCAGTTAGTCTAGAAGGTAAATCAAACTCAATTGCGTTAATTGTAGGTAGTGCCAATATATTTGTCTGCACCATAACTACGGTATAGACTGAATGTTAAATTAAGAGTACCTTTGGGTACTCTTTTATTTTTTTGCCTTTTTATATGTAGTAATCGAAAAATGTTAAGTATGGATGTTTAATATGAAAGTATCTCTAACGGGACTCAATGTACTACCGGGTCTGGCGCAATCAATATGTCACTTACCGCCATCTGAAATTGAAAATATGATTTATTTGGCCATCGTTAAATCTAGTAAAGAAGATTACAATCACCTTAGAGCTTTGGTGCTTAAAGGTTTGATGTGTACAAAGATAGACATGCTAGATGAAAGTACCTGCACCGCTGAAGTCTTACGAATAACTGGCGATGAAATAAACAAGGAGGAAATTTATGCCTGATGAAAATACGATGTACGCAATTTTATCTATAGGGTTTGTACTGAGCCTACTTAGCCTTATAAATCACGCACACAAGGAAATGTGTTTAAGTGCAACGGTGTGGATAGATGACAATCTAATCATACAGAATAAACTTAGCACTGCGACCAAGGAAGATGCTGATGAACTATATCGGTTTATTTTAGAGAATTTAAATAATGATAAGAATGTAATTTCTCTATCTAAAGCTCTCAGCTGTACAGATGTCTTTAAAGAACATATGAGAGTCAAATATAACATTACTTAAATCCTCTATTGTATAGAGAAATAGAGTTTAGCAGATTGACAGAGTTGACTGGAAACCTTGGCCACCACAGCGGCTGATTGCTCCTGGTTTTTAAGAACATACGAGAATTGTCATTTTGCGACAGGTGCTGGCACCGTTTGCAACTTCACATTGCCATTGCGCGAATATGTGATGGGTGCCAGCCCACCCCTTTAATTCAATCCGTGTTGATAGATAAAAGAGAGGCTTCGGCCTCTTCTTTTTTTGTAATTGTAATTTTATGAAACAACACATGAAAGGATTGAAGACATGATGAAATTTATTAGGCGGTCAATTGCATATATAGTAAGTGGTTTAAAGATTCTGGTTGAGGACATAGATCCGATACTATTTAGAGACTATCTAGATATTGTAATTAAAGTGAGAGTCATAACTCTTGAACAAAAATATTTGATGGATCAATATAAGTTACTAGTTCTAGTACCTATTATTGAAAATGGTAAATTACTCATGTGTTGTAAGAACTCAGAGGAGATAATTAACCCTGAGTTATCAGACGAAATAAAAAGACACATTGCCATGGGTCTTGTTGAGATGATAAGAGACAGAATTGATGGCGATATAAAAGCCAAATTATCTAATGAAAGCATTAGAAGAAGTCTAGATTTAAAGTCGGCTGGATACACTGTTAACGATGTTTCTACTAAAGTTAACCCTAGAATAACTAACTGTCAGCTTAAGAAATATATTCCCATATATGCAACAACAACAGACCTTAAAAAATTAGTTTGAGTAATATCGTACCGAAGACGACTATTATATAGTCCTTTATAAACGGGCAATTTGGGCACATTTGGGGAGGGGTAAAACCCTCCCATTTTTTTGTAATCCAATTTATATCATTTATATATTATTTATTTGAACTCAATCCACGGAATAAAATTATGAAAGAAACAGTAGAAAGGCTGATGTCGTATGCGGGCATGAAATCGGACACATTGGTTTTCATGAGTGATATCCTAGCTGCCATTCAGGTTAACGCAACTAAAGAAGAAATCCTTGAAAGTAATCAGGTTGTTAAAGAAGTTATTCTTGATGGTCTAAAACAAGATAAGGTGTTTTTCACAGATGTTCTCAGTATCGTAAAAGACCTGTCAAATGATAGGGAGCTTGATATTGAAACCCTGACACTTATGTCGGCAACGACAGAAGACCAAGTTATTCATGGGTCTGATGTTAACACAGTTGCTTTGATATACGATGAAGAATCTGGCGATTCAATAAAGATGAGCTTTGAGCTTAAACACGGTGACTGTCTAGAGTCCCCTGCGGCTCTGAGTGATTACATCATCACATTATTTAACTTAGATGTCCACAGTGACCTCAAGGCGGTGTCGTCACAATGATTAATAAATTCTTAGTGATAGTTGCTACACTAGGGATTACAACAGCTGCCGCTCTAGTTAGCGGCATCCAATCAAAGCGCAGGGCAGATCTTTATAATCGTTACAAAATCAAATTAAACTTTACCGGTTGTCATGGTCATGATGTTTACTTGTCCATGGGCATAGGTTTTGACATGAACGATAAAGAGACCGAATTAGTTTTGATTGACACTAACGTTCCCTTAGGTAATGCAGTGAGGATTGAAAATCATGGTGATCTTGAGAATCTAAATATGCTACAGAGTATCATAAGCGATCTTAGAACCATGACTAGCAATCAAATGTTGTGTCGTGAAAGCGTAATGCTTAAAGTAAGTGAGATTAATCTAAAAAGAAAGATCGATCTAGAATTAAAGGAATTTCAACTATGAGAGAAGAGTATACCTTAAGTGATAAGTTAGCTGAGATCAAAAGTGGTGCTACTTCCCCTAAAGGTAGTGGTTACTCAGAAGAGTTTAGTACCAAAGAACGTGGCGTTTACCAGGAATTAGAAGTTGATCCAGAATATAGACGACCCATTGTTACTCTAGATAAGTTATTTAATAATCTGATTAAAGATGCTGTGGATAACGATTATGATGTAACTGATTTGGTTTGGGCAGGTGGTGCATGTGAATTAGCATATGGTACCCTAAATTTAACCTATGATCTTGAACTATATGTTCCAAGAGATTTATATGATAGGGCCCTAAATACACGACATCTTCCAACCAACACATTCGAGCATTGGTTTATTGGCAAATCAGATAGATTAGTACCTTACTTACACAGAGTGGAAGTTAGTGATGATCACTATGAACTATTCGAGTACAATGATTTCGATTTTAAAATCTTGATACCTGAACAGTTGGATCAACACACATCTATTTGTGAGCATTATAACTTTTCACCTTTTCAACGCAATGAACGAGAAACAAGAAGAGATAGATTGCGTGAAAATAAACTATTAAACTTTGGAGGTTAAGATGAACCTACCAAAAAAATTAAGTGATTTATTATCACATGAGTATCAAATTGTAATTGCAAATAATCGAAATTACAATATGGTATTTACAACCCAACTTACGGGCGACAAAGAGATTGTTGTAGATATTATTGACGATGACTCAGGTGGTAGATTTGGAAGATCTATGATATCCAATATTGGTCGCTCATTTAGCAACTTCATCATTGCTAATAAACATTATCTAAAAAAGAAAGATACCCGAAGTGGTATGAAGTTCAGATTGTCTACTGGTAACCCATTTAGGTTACTGGTGGACAAAGATCTAGAGCTTTTAGTTAGTACAGATGAGAACTTACTTATGAGGAAACTCATCGCCAATGCACTCTACTTAGATGAAAGATGTGTTGCCATTAAAGCTAAGAAAGAAATCGGTACATTGGATACTCAGACTAGCTGCTCATACATACTAAAATTAATCGGAGATTAATAAACCATGAAAATCACGATAAGAGACTTCACCACCCTATCGATAGAAGTAAGCGAGAAGGAATCGTTAGAACAACTAGCCAATGTTAAATTATCAGCGTGTAATGAACATCTTATCGTAGATTCTAATCACGTTAATATCGGTCCGTTACTAGACATTTTAAATATAGATGGAACTACCTATATCTATGGCTTTGAAAATAAAGTAATGGTATCTAAAGAGTGTACCTTATCGGCTAAAGAAAGATATGCGTTGCAATCCTCTAAGGTAATTGACGACTGTTACATCAAGGAAGTTTTGAAAAAGATTTTCAGAATGAGAATATGTCATCCATTAAAAGGCGTTGAGTCTAAAGCGTTTATCATTTCAACTATTCCAGGTAATTTAGTTAGGTTACGACCTAGACAAGTTAAAAGTGATATAGATTACATTAAGAATTTAAATTCTAAAATCTGTATGCATTATATCTATGAACTGGATACCTTGGTCGTATTCTCTAAAGGTGCAGGTGAATCCTTTGGTCAAATTAAATCTACTGTAGATGCAAAGGTTCAATGTAAAGATCAACTTAAATGCTACATATACGGCAAAGACAGTGTAGTAGAAAAATTAAAAACATTAGGGTAAAACAATGTTAACAAATAAGCAAATTGCAAACGGTCTAATTACAGGTGCGTTATCGGTAGAACCTTTGACCGATAAACAAATACAGCTGACAGGTATTGACCTTACTTTAGGTAATGAGTTTACTGTAACCTCATTAAAGGAAGGTGAAACGTTTGTGCGTCCATATAACTTTGAAGATTCTAAAAAGGTAATCGCGACTAAATCTAGCGGTACCTATATGTTATCTCCGGGTTCATTTGTATTGGCACATACCAAAGAAGTTGTAAGGTTAGATAATCAGCACTGTGCTAGATTAAACGGTAAATCTACATTGGCAAGACATGGTGTACAGGTACATATGACAGCAGACAACATTCATCCAGGTTGGGATGGTACTATTGTACTTGAAATTACAAATGTAGGTAATTACCCAATACTTCTTGAAGAGAATATGCCTATCGCATCAATCTCTTTCACTAAACTAAGTGAGCCTGTAGATTTAGATAAATATTGCTCTAAGTACCAGGGTCAACAAGGTGCTCAAATCGCTAAGTGAGATTATCTTATGAAAGATAAGCAAGAACCACAGATCTGTCCATGTGGTAAGGAAATCGTATCTAGAACTTATGATCATGATGGAAAGCAATTAAAGTTGTGCTCTGATTGCGTTAAGAAGAAGATACGTGAATTTAATAATAAAACCTTAAATAACCATTAAAGGATAAATAATGCGAGTCAACTCAAAAGTAACAATCGTAACAATCGGTGATAAGGTAGTTGCGGTTGGCGATTCCTCACTGTTAGAGAACGCCACGTTAAACAAACTACGTGGAATACAACGCTGCGTAGGTCTTATGGAATTGTCAGATGTAAATGAGCTAGATGATCCTTTGTTACTGAGTAACAAATACTATTTTGTTGAAATAACAGAAAAGCGCGTATTAGATCTAGCGGCGCACTTTAAGGGTAGCGAAGTTAAAGCTACCTTTAAAAATGCCACACTTGAAATCCCAGCAAGTTACTGGAATGATTTCGAGAATCCATAATAAATATTGGGAGGAGGTTTCCTCCCTCTTCCCCTTTTATTTTTTTTGGTTAAAATCATGTTTAAAAAAGTTAAATTAAATTTAGATAGATCTAACATAAGTCCAAAAGTCATTGTTGTTGGGAATTGTGAACATTCACTAAGTCCATTTCAATTCGGTGATAGAATGTCTAAGAACATCACCGAAGTTAAGCAGAACATTGTAAGACAAGTGACAGCACTTAAAGAGCACTATTTAAATGTAAATTCGCTATGTGCTGAAATTGCTAAGGTGCTTATCCAGTTTAAAAATTATGAACTGACCGAGGTCAATCTTGACAACATAGATCAATCTTTTCCATCTCTTTTAGATAAGTTACTGCAAATACATCCAACTATGCATTTTGAACCATTATCGGATCTAATGCTTTATGATGGTGGTAAGGTAACTTCATCCGATGACCCCAAATTCACATTCACAGTTAATCAATGTGTCGCAGATGACGCAGACTTTACTTTTACTGAATCTGATCGAGAGCAATTGCCGGAACTCCTATCATACATCCGAGAGAATATGGTAATTGATACTAGCTCGTGTTATGAGCCACTGCGCAATAGAGATTGTTCTGAGGTGTTTGCTGAGTTAAGTGACCATGCAGAGCACAATCCTGTAGCTCAAGATATCCTATCCCTATCTGCGATTGAATATCTACATATGGCTTACAGTATACCAGATAAGTATCTAAATCTAGAGAATCTATACTGTAAGCTAGAAGAGGTTGTTAGTAGTTCATTAAAGTTTGGTAGTGTAGGTTCCTTAGAAGATGCTAATAATCCAAAGAAAAAAGAAAAGGTATTTATAGTACACGGTAGAAATGAGGATAGTCTTAAGAAAGTTAAGAAGCATGTAAAAGACTTGGGTTTAGTGCCCATTATTCTACACGAACAAGTATCCGGTGGCAGATCAATATTTGAAAACTTTGAACTTAATACAAATGTAGGTTCAGCTATTGTTTTATATGACGCTGATGAACTGGTCTATTTAGCTGACAGTGTAAAAGGTAAGAGCTGTGAAGTGAAAGATGCCGTGAAGCGCTGTAGACCAAACGTATTGGTTGAACATGGTTACCTCATGGCTAAGTTAGGTTCGGATAGAATCATTATGTTAGTGTCGGATAACGAAGTTGATATCCCCACTGACTTATTAGGTATCACATATGTTCCTATGCAAGCTGGCTGGCGCGCCAGAGTAAAGGAAGAACTTTTAAACATGAACATTAAAATTGAACAATAGGAAAGAAGATGACTAAATCAACCATCGTTAGTTCACTTGAGATGGCACCGCCTGTTAGATTAGGTGTTGCGCCATCAACTGAAGGTATTTCCGATATCTTCAACAATATTAGAGAAGCCTTTAGAAGCTTTATGGATAAGCGTATCATGAAGCGCGGTAAGATCACTGAACGAGATCTAAACCGCCTTATGGATGCAACCCGTACCATCCGCAGACACGTCAAGAAGACCTACGCAAATGAGCGTTGGGTAGAATTAAAGTTTCAACAAATCGAAACATTCACCATTAGTAATCAACGAGCACTTTACTCTGGCGATAAGTTCCTTGACATGGGCATCTTAGAGATCTCAGATGAAATCTATAAGTTATCTGAAACCTTAGAGCAGGCAACTAAGCTTCGTAGTAAATATATTGCATCTGCCATTCAATATATCTTCGATGCTAATAATAATGGCATTCACATTACCAAAGGTGTTCTGTTAGATTTTTACTCGTCTAAGGGTAACTACAAAGATGTCCTTAAACCAATGGAGCGTTCATTCCCACACAATGCACCAATGGCAAAGTTCCTAGTACATAAGGACGGATATTTAAATTACGTTGATTCGAAGAAAGTTCATACTGATGAAATTTCTCGTCCGGGTATGACAGTAACTGAATTACAAACAGCCGGTAAAAACTTACTTGCGTTACTTGATAGTGTAATTAACAGCTATGAAGCTCGCTGGCATGGTATCTTCTCTGAAGACGATATCTCTCATCTGGTTGAGATTGGCTATGGAGAAGAACTCGATCTAGACACGGGTAAAGTGAACACTACCGTTTACTATGAAGACATTGTGCCTAAAGTAGTCGAACTTGCAAAGTCTACAGGTGATCAAGACATCATTGCTATCTTCTCATTTGAATCGTGGAATGAGCGACATGGTGATGCAATGTTCCACGAGTTTGACTTGGCACTAGAAGCCTGTAAGGTCTTATTCGAATCAATTAATCAACACATCAAAGATTAATTCAAATTGCAACATAGGAGAGGGGTGACCCTCTCCTACTTTTTTATGCCGCTTCTAATTCCAAATCTTGACCAAAGCCCGCTTCTAAATCAGCTAGGAATAAATCCTCTAATTCATGAAGTTGTTTTAATCCTAAAACTGTAGTACATGTCTCAACTGAGTTAACCCTACCGCCTGTCATGTTAAGTGCAACAGCTCTCTTTTGTATCTCAGAAACCCTTTCTATTTTGGATAGTTCCATTCTAGTTGTAGCTTTAGAAATATTTAAGAAAATCTCACTGTATGGATAAGCACTCTTAACATCAAGGTCACTGACATACCTTCGAATCAAAGTTTCCAGATTAGGGAAATCAACAAACGGTTTAATTCCGTTCCTCTGATTTAAGTGCGTTGCCAGTGTGATTATGTGACCGTCCATGCCTATCACGTGTTTATCTAAATCATCAGACATCTGATCTGATTTAGATGCAATAACTTCACCCTTTTCTAAATAGAAGAAATGCAAGTCATCTGCTAGCTGAGTTGGTGTGGAATTAAAGTTCTTAATCTCACTAAAGCCACAAAGCTCAGAGAGTGTTATTTGTAAATCTTTAGTCTTATCATCAAGTTCTTCAACCCCTATACAGTCAAACATGTTGTATATGAGATATTCAATCTTATATTCACTTTGCATAAAGAAGTGCCAGTCAATCCCGTTAAGATGATCAGCAAAACTAAACTTAAGCTTACGCAACCCAAGTATCTTATTAAGTATATAGTCAAGTGAATAACTAAGTTCAAGACCTTTGGCTTTACGAATCATGGCGTAGACCACCATTGCATCTATCCAGTAGAAACTAGATGGTGCATTTAGAACGTGCCAGCGCTCTTGCGGTGGAACTGTATAAGTACTACCATTAGCAGTTAACTTAACATCAGTACCCGGTTTATACCAAACATCACGATATTCAACAGGGATAGATGGGTCAGAGAATACCTCAGCAACATCATAATGTTCACGTTTAAGTGCATTGATGATTCTGGGTAAATCGAAGTCTATGTTCCACACAGCCATGAAATCTGGTTTGACAGTATGTGCCCACGCAATGGCACTTTGACAACATGCACCCGGAGTAGGTAAAACTTCAATCACCAAGTCAATGTTTGGTGTGTCGTACTTACTAAGGTATTTCTTAAATGCTCTTTTGATCTTATCTTTTACATTAGGAATACCTTTAACAAACCATTCGTTAACAGCTAGATAGCGTTTATCATTACACGTTATACAAACTGAAAGTATCTGTTCTGTACCCTCAACAACATCTGTCTCTATATCCAGTACTGCCACTGTACTTGCACTGGTCAAGTCCGGGAACTTGGTCATGTAGTGATGCTTCATCAATGTAGGTGCACTTATATCGGCACCGTAAACATATGGCTCACGTGCTAGTTTCTTAAGTGAGCTATTAGTAAGATGTTTACCTAGCGATCGAGCTATGGTCTTAACTCGACCCCTATCATTAGTCATTCTTTTTTCTAACTTACTTAACTTTTCTGACTCTTTCTTTTCTTTGTGTTTTCTAAAACCCGGCTTTGTTATATAGACAGGTCTCTCCCAATTCTTTATAAGTCTTAGATTGGGTTTGATACTACCATCTGAATAATGGATGTTCTCTTTTATGCACAACGCATCGTCAGTGTCGTTAAAGGTATTATTTACTAGTGTAATGTGCTTAGCTTCATAGCCCTTTATTTCCAAGTTTGACATCAAAAATGCTCCTTAATAATTCTCAAACAATTAGCATTGTATGTATACTTTAATTTTAAATTTGCCCTAGTTAACTGGAGAAATTATGAAACACAAACGAGTTAAAGGCTCACTCGAAGCACTGGCCCAACAGTCGGATAGATTCTTTAGAGATCTTACTACCAAAGCAGCCGCTCTAAAGGGCGAATTCGTTGATGGTAAGATACAGTCAAATTCACAATACCATGCATTCATGAAGTATCTAGACATCGATAGCCTAGTTAGAAAAGCCACAGGTATGAATGTTAAATTCACTGTATATAGTTCACCTTATGAAAATGCTTATTGTACGGTACCTAACATAAAGCGTAACCACGTTTTGAATAATAACTTTTTACGTACGGCCACAGATACCAGCGATATCAATAAAATTCTAAGTGATGCTAAAAACGACTATAACACTTTAAAGGGTTCTATTGACCACCGTAATTGTAAGGTAAGTGGTTTTTATTCTAAGGTACCATTTGAAATAGGCGTTGCAAGTGCAAAGCTCTATAATAAACCACCTGAACAAATCGCTGCAACTTGGCTACATGAATTAGGTCATGCTTGGTATTATTTAGCCTTCTTACATTGTACTTTAGCATCTAACTTCTATATGGGTGCTATTCGCCAAGCTAGAACAGGTGAAGACATTACTAAAGTTGTGACTTACCTAGCAGATGAAGATCTACTTAGATATGCAAATATCGACATTGACTCATTATCTGAGAAACTTGATGATGAAGTTGAGATCAAGATCTACAGCTCATTATTTCAATGTGTGCAGGCCGATATCAATGCTGATGTATATGCCCTATCGGCATCAGAACAAATGGCAGATGAATTTGTATCAAAGCATGGTGCCTCACTACACCAAGCCAGAAACATGACATCGTACTATGAAGATGAATCTAGAAACAAAGCATCGACTCACTACATAAACGCATTACTGGATATTCGTAATACGGTAGGTGCAATCCTAGGTGTGGGCATTGCATTTGTTATCCCTCAGTTTATTGGCTACTCAATTATCGTGGGTGTCATAACAGCGATGGGCTCATGGCTAAATTCTGATGTTGGCTCTCAAGTTAACGGTTACGACAGACCTCGTGAGCGAATGGATAAGTTATATCAAGGTGCTATTCAAAGATCTCGTGACCCTAAAATCTCTAAAGAAGAAAAACAGTCTTTAGTTAAAACGATTAGAGAGATCGACTCCATTCGTAAAGAGTACAAAGATTACTGGGAATACGGTACTATCTTCTGGTCTTTATTTAGTGCTTCAAAACGCCACACTTTACAATCACGTACGATGCAGCTAAACATCGAAAAATTAGCATCGAACTCATTATTCCAATATTCAAACGAACTGTTACATGGAGATTAAAATGTATAGTCCAGATATCTTTGCAGATGTTGCATCTGCGATTCGCAAATTACCAGCAGATATTGCAGACCTTGCAGCGGCTGCCGTATTTACTTACGCATATGAAGTACCCACAGATGAAGATCCAGCGATTAGCTTTGCTAACGTTCGTGAAGAGCTATCTGAAGTAATGTCAGCCTACAATGAATACCAAACTCTTGCTGACCCAATGGAAATTCAAGCTAAGTGCTCTAAAATCTGGGTACATCGTGCAGAAGCTATGAAGCTACCTTTCCACGCCCCAGGTCCACTCGATGAATTTATGCACAGACTTGAAACTAAGCTCAAGGGTGAAGAAGAAATCATTGTCAGATCTGCATGTGGTGAACTTACTAAAATTGTAAGTCGTTTACAAGCAATAAAGTCACGTACAGCGACCTATGCATAACTTTGCAGATTCTAGGTGTATTGATTCTATAAACAATCAGATCACAACGTTCAATAAAATCTGTACTGTGCTAGATGAAAAGTCAGGGTCAAGGTGTAAACTACCAGTGGCCCTTTCTCCGACCATAGATCGAATTACTAATGCAATTAATTTTAAGAGAACTGTCGGTCTAAAATATGAAATTGAATTGCTTATATTGGGCATAGAGTCTAATGCCCGAGGTACCATAGTAAACTGTGATCATAAGTCGGTACACGTAAATAAAATCAGAAGTAATGTACTTATCGATAGTTCGATCGTTGAGCTTCTATCTGAATTACTTCAAAGATCAATAAGGTAACAGGATGAAACTAGAAGATCTGTTAGCTGACAATATCCCAGAGCAACTCGAAGAAGAGTTGCAGGTACTGGAAAAAGAATCCCTCGAGTCAATGAGTATAATTGATAAATTGATGGATGCTAAGAATACAGTATCTACTGAGGGAATGTCACAGGGGTTAGCTAATCAACTAACTCAAATAGACTCTGAGATCCATATTAAAGATCCAAGGTCTTACACCCTTAAACCAAGTAGCTTATTCGCAGTGCCATCCCAAGAGAGTATCGGTGCTGGAATCATGAAGTGGATTAAAATCTTTATTGAAAACTTCTGTAACTACTCCCTTAAGTTTTGGGATTGGATTATGGCACTTAAGGATAGAATCAAATCCACTGAAGCCGAATATCGTCGCCAAAATGATTTCAATAAAAAGGTAGTTAAAAACATTAAACACCTTGAAGTTGAAATTGGCAATAAGATTGCGGATGACGACGTTGAATTTGCAGACCCGCAAGCTTTTTACGATATACTTAAAGACAAACCTAAGACACTGGCCGAGTATCGTAAAGCGTTGGATGATTCCATTACTAAATTAGTTTGGTCGTTTAGCGTAGAAAAGACAGCCCACGTTAAATTGCAAGAGTACTCGATGTTCGTTCAGCGTGCCGATAAGATGATGACACGCGCACTCGGTAACATTGAAGAAATTGTAGATGGTTTTAAAACCGGTGATATTTACATTGCTAATAAAAATACTGTACTTCAGGCTAGAGAACAAGTAATGGTCTCATATACTGAATTCAGTAAATGGCAGCAAAGAATCTCGATGCTTAAAATTGGTGATGTTAAAATAGAAGCCAGTCGTAAAGGTGCAGCCCAAGCTTTATTAGATTTTTATCCGCGATTATTTAAACACATTCGTGATATATCTAAAGAGCCATCAGGTAAAACTTATAATGACGTTTTAAAGCGTGGTGAGTTTAATGCAGATCTTGAGTTGATTCAGAAAGTAACTTCTAAGACGATGGATCACATCATCTTACGTGAAAACTACAATCAAATCACTAAGAACATAAGGAAAATCAGAGAACTTAAGAACGTATTAGGTGAGACTGGTTTTGATATGTCTGAAGATTCGCCAGAGAGAACTTTAGTATCAGTTCTAACTGGATTACAGCACGTGATGTTGACCTCAGGTAAACTTCGTAATATCTATCGCATTTATCCAAATGCTGTACTTAAGTACATGATGTGTGAAAACAGATACTTGCAGGAAAAGCGTAAGTTATTGGCAGAACTTGACAAGCGTTAAATAGTAGGGAGAGGTTTGACCCTCTCCCTATGTTTACTGTTCGATTAAAGTGCTATGTGCAATAGGTGTAATCAGGATGTCATTATCAACGACTAGCTGATTATCTCTAAGTGGCAACAGTCGTCTCTTAATGGATGGTGAATCACCAGTGTTAATTGGTGTAAATAAAGTAATGTCCTCATGTCCTCTTATCTTAATATTGGTACTTAGGATGTCTCCTTCATACTGTTTAGTAATTAAGGTTTCAAGGTTAGTAAGGCTGACCGTCCTATCTTTAAGTCCACCATGAATTATAGTGGGGATATTAGATCTTATTTCATTTACTAAACTAGTATCCGCTTTAGCTTCACCAGTCAAATAAACATCAACCTCAAATGATAAGTTGGTCGGTAAACTTACTCGCGCACCCGAATCTACCGACACCGGAATTTCACCAAGTGTCTTCTTAGGTGAATAACTAATGCTAGTGTTTTCACCAAGTGACTTATCAACGTTAGATATTTGAGTATCTATGATATCAATAATTAATTTAGGAACTGACTTGGCATAGGTCATATCAATCGAACTATTCGCGTAGCGATAAACACCATCAACTAACAACAGGGTCAATAGATTTTCAGTAGATCTATCTGGTGATTTCAATATTGGTTCACCATCGTCACCCCGCATCACGTCACCTTTACGATGTAGGTATACAGTACCATACTCATCGGTGGCAATGTCACCTTTCCTCCATTTAACTTTAGGTAGTTGAATGCCATCTACTTCTTCCAACACTAAACGTCCATTTTCATAAACGTATTCCGTACTATCGTGTCGAAGTGGAATATCTGCATCGTATCTCATCCAGTCCCAAGGTCCCGGTAGAGTGCGTGAGTTCTTCCAAAGCTTAGCCATGTGCCTACCCAGATGCAACTTAATCGTTTCGTGGGTTAGACCTAGATGTTTACTACCTATATAAGCTAGTGGTAGCTCTTGGTCAATAGGAGTTTCTTCATGGCCAATAGGTGGCTTTCTAGCAACCGCATAGATTAACTTAAATTCAGGATTCAAATCAATGTGATAGTCATCAGGTGTATCATCATTAACAATAAAGTTAGATATGTTTAACTTATGTTCCCTCAGTACTTCAAAGTTACTTTCTAATCTAACTTTCCAGTATAGATACTTACCCTCAACGTGAGATAAGGTAGCCAATAAAGAAGCATCTTTATTTTCCTGATGTGGTCTAAACTTAACAATGAGTCTTGCGGTCTCAGGGACTTTGGATAGCGTCTCGTTAGCAACACTTGTAATGTTAAGTTCATAACCATAATCGGTAGACTCCACCTTAACATCAAGAGTTCGAATGTTAACATCTAAGTTTATGTTCTCACCAACAAAGTTACGAGATATTAACTTAGGGTCTTCTAAGTAATACGGCTCCATGGTTAAAATGTCATCTCTTGAATCAATGACATAATGTAAAGGAACATATGCGTAAGAATTAGAATTGATGATGTTAGCCAACTCAACCGCACCCTCAGCCAAATTACTAGGTAATTCTTGATCATTTAAAAGTACAGGAATTCCATTAACGTATTTGAATAAAGTACCGGGTAAAATTGTAATTGAATTAAAGTTATCAATCACTGAGCTTGAATTTGCAAGTTCACCTAAGGTCAATTTAACCTGATCAATAGCACATGCAATGCCAGTGCTAAATGAGCTATTAGTATCCGTAGGCAATTCTTTAGATGCTAGGAACTTACGTCCAGTTAGAGATTCTTCAATTAAGGTTACATTGAAATCATTGGTTGAGTAACCATGATCTAGTTGATCAAACGTAATGTAGTCATTAACCCCACCATATTTCACGTGACTTACCAACTCACCTACACTCTGACCGTTCTTACCACCAGATGCACGCGTGATAGCCGTTGCAGCATGCATGGATACATTGATAAGTGGCGTTGAATATACGGTATCATTTGAATTGGCTAACTTATCACCAAACTGATATGATATCTGACCTAGCTGTAACTTATCAATTGGGTCATTAATCTCACCAGATGTTACATAAACCTCAATCTTGACATTTCGACTTATCATTCTTTCGGTATTATAGTAGCTAGGGATAACAATACTTAACTTATCACCAAAGTACCTGACAATTGCAGTTGGGGACAATGGATCGATAAGTTCCTCATTGAACGTTACGGTAAATTCTCTACCGCTTACAGTATCAAAAACTCTACAGTGATGAAACCTGTCTCTTAATGAGATTTCAGTTTTAAAGGTTCTGTTAAGTTCTATCTTTTCACTGAAGCTTCTCATCTTAACTTGCAGTAAGTGAACTTCTAATATCAACACTTTAGTTCCATTGATGATACTAGTCAACCAAGGTACTTGATTAGATTCAAGTGGTTGGATTGGAGTATCGATTGTAGCGTCGTATAACACTCGTAAGTTGCCATTATCCTGAAACAGTATATTGATAGGTCTTAATAGGGTATACTCTCTGTCATTGGCCATATATGCAGTATTAGCAGGTATAACTAATTTAGAGTAAGTCGTACCTTCAACCCTAACAGCTTTCCCCTTCAATTCATCATAAGAGAATAGCAATTGAAACTGAGCACTACCCGGCGTGCTAAATGCATCTTTAATTTTATCATCATGCAGATGATAATACGCGTCTTCTAGACTATCGGCTAACGAGATAGTTCTCTTTTTATTAACCTGCTCGATTGAGTTAACGGCTGAAGTAACTGTCATGATGCTACTTTCTAATAGGTGCGTAAATGGTGAGCCACCCTGAGTTATGGTAGTCCCACCCTTTAGAAGATCGTCTGTAATCTTTCTTCTCAATGCAACTGGACTATTTAGTAAATTTTCATACATGCTAGTTATTCCTCCAATTTTAAATATTCTTCTTTAGTTATGTACCACTGCAACTCATTTGTCATTGGGTGTATTAGTGGATTGGCTTTATGTCTTATTAAAGCCATGTCTGAGTGAGACATCTTAACTAAAGTCTTTTCACCCAACACTTCCATTTTCCCGTCAGGTGTTAAACTTTCAGGTATAATGATTTTACGATTATCAAATCTACCCTGAATGACATTAAACTTATTAATGGTCATAGGGTCATTGTATCTGGCAATCTGACAATCAAAGTTAATAGACAATTGTTGTCTATCAGCTATATCATTTTCCATTCGGTTTATATTAAACAAATTACCAAGTGGCAATGTACTTGGCATTGCTGCTCCGCAATCGGCCCACTTAGTAACAAAACGCTTTGCAGGATCCAGTGCAAATTCATAAAACCTAGTCTGATAATCTATTCTAGTATTTATTATGCTCCTAGGCCAAGGACGCATATCACCTAATTTTATAGACGAGGAGTAAATGATCCACACATACAGCATTAGTAGTAGTGGGTCACCCTCAATATTTTTAAAATTAAGAGTTAACTTAAATGCGTTATTAATCTCATGTGTACCATTAACCATCGTCCATGATTCTTTCATGATACCTTCATTGGATGTAAACATATTTAAAACGATGTCTGGCCAGCCAGTTAAAGTCAATAGTGAGTTAGACATCAATGGTATAAATGGGTCATATGGATTTGCATAGTGACTTGACACTTCAGTAGCTCGATGTCCTCTGTGTGACTTTGGATCTAATATACAGCGAATGTAACGCTGTAAAGAGTATTCATCATCAGTGTTAAGTAAATTAAGTAATCTAACTCTATTCACGTTTCCTGTTGATAGATTGAAATTTGGTCTTGTGGCAAAAAAGAGAGGTTGTGAGTCTTTAGTTGTATTTAAAGGTACACTAAAGCCAGTGTGGTCTATGCCACGTAACGTCTCTTGATAACGATTCGATAAAGATCCTAGCCCTGCCTTTTGTAAAATTTTGTCTAGAACCTTTTCATGGTCGTGAATGCCAGTTTCTGAAAAATTAACCATTACGTATCCTTTAAAATTTCTGGAGATTATTACATTATGAAACCTTCCATAGAATCAGCTGCCTCCGGTGCTTTAATGGCATTGGACGTTGCCAAACAAGCAGGTAAAAGTGCAAGTGACTTTCTTGCTGATAGTAGAGCAACTAACTATGTAGACTTTAACAGAAGTACTCGAGTTAGATTCCCAGTCTGTATAGATTCAGCTCTTGAGCACGAACCTGAAACCAATGAAATCTTACGTGCAGTTCACAAATCTTACGTTAGTGAATACTTGCGCGCTTTGCAACTATTAACTGATCTAAGTGGATTTGAGGTTATTAATCGATTAGAGAAGCTTAACCCAGATGCAAGATGGTTAGGTGGTGATCTTGACCTAATCGTATCTGGTGAAAGTGCTCCACCACTTAAAGGTGAAATTAATGACCCTCGTTTTGACTTAAGTGATTTCCTACACGCAACATCACCAATCGCATCGACTGAAGGCACACCAGTAACACCACAAGATGTTCGTGATGAGAGAAATCGTCGTAACTTAAAAACCCAACAGGGTAAAGTTAATGAAGGTCCTAAAAAGATGGACTTTGCGATTGGTTCTGAAGTTGATGTTGTCTTTAAGCAAAACGGTGCAGATATTCCAATTAAAATTTCAATTGCACTACAGATGTTCCAAGAAGAATCTTCTGCTATTGTTTCTGCAATGCATATTGCAGGTGGTCGTAATACATTTGCAAATCGTTTTCACCGTTACCGCGCTAAAGAAATCAGCGCAGATGAAATGTTCTTAATGACAGATATCCTAAAAGCATATCGTGACATCTATATCAGCTCTTCGGGTAATAACTTCCTAAAAGAAATTACTCGTCGTCGAATGAATGTTCAAACACGCCGTGTAGTAGCTGACACAGTTGCCCAATTAAGTGCATGTATTGTTTTACATAAAGATACAGCAGAACAAATTGAGCGTGTATCTCGCCTGCGTTTCGATAAGCGTCGTGACCGTGAATCGATCATGGATATCATGAGCTGTATGATGATTGTTGTTGTAGATACTGATTCTGAAAAAATAGAAATGTATCACACAGGCATCAATAAAGGTAGCACTATTTATTTCCATGGTCTGCGTCAGTTCAATGATGATAAGCAAGTAAGTATTTCTGACTTACTCAGTAAAACAAACACAGCTGTCGGTAATAAAGGCTCAATTTTTTAAGGTAAAGTTATGTTAGGTGATTTTTTAAAATCGGTTAAAAGTACGGCGGGAAATAAAGACGTCGATATCAAAAACATCTTAGAGACATGCAGTTCTCTAATCTCTGAAGCTGAATCACTGGCTGAAACGTGTCACCGAGCTAAAGGTGTACTTGACTTAGGTAAATTAAAAAGTTCTAACTCTCGTGACTTTGCATTGCGATTTGTTAGTGTGGTTAAAAACAAAGGTACTATCGGTGAGACTTTAGGTCACTGCTGTCAAACAGCCGCTCGCATAACTGATGGTATTTTAAAAATCTTTGAAGATAAAAAAGATTTCACTGTACACTCAATGACCACTCATGATGGTACAATGTTACAGCTACTTGACCTGGCTAACTTCTTCATTGAAAACGCACGTCGCTATGTTCTATTGAGCCTTCATTATGAACAAGTTCAAGATAAGAAAGGTTTCAGTGATTCAACTTATCCACCATACACTAAAAAAGAAATTCAAGAACTTGATGTTCTATTTCCAGATTTTTGTAAGGTAGCACTATACTTCTTTAAGAACCACACCTCTGAAGCAAAAGACATTTTAGCTCAAGTTCCTAATGAAGTATTCTCTTTTGACAGTGCTGAGCTTATGAACTCAAGTCGCTATGCGAAAACACCTCAGGTTAATAACCTATGGTCACCTAAGCGACTAGGTGTTAGTGGCTTTATCTTTTCACTTTTATCATACATTGCTATGATACAAGCAAATCGACTAGATGTTGCTGAAGAAGAAGTTAAGGCAATCGAAGCACATATCATCGAACTTGAAGAGTCGTCGGTAGAAAATGCTTATGCAATTGATTATCACACTAAGCGCTTACGCGTAGCACGCGATAAGTTAGATAAACTTAAGAAAAAATACAGGATTGAATAATGCCAGCAAACTACACATCTAAGTTTGGTTTCAAGTTAGAACTTGAAGCAGATAAGGTAGTGTCGCACATTAACGTACTTAAAGATATCCTTGAACGTAGTCACCCAACCATTAACGATGCTGAAAAATTCAGAATAATTATCAGTGACGTCTTTGGTTTGACGGGTACTCAGTTTAATGGGTTTGTTAGAGGTCAGCTTGGTAATGATTCAATTACCAACGTTGCTTCTAAAGTACTTGGTGACCTTATCGATACTGTATTAAAGGGTAGTACCAAAGCAATGGCTCGATCTCGGTTTATTACCTTACAAAATACAGAAGCTTGTCACTGCAACAGTGCAAACTTATCTGAAATTGGAAAAATGCCGGAATTTAACTATCTTCCTCATTTAATGAATAATTCTCGAAAATTCTTAAATAGTGCCGAGCTGGTACTAATAGTTTTAATTGGAGACGACGATGTCTATACTGAGTAAAATTAGAGCTTCTGTTGAAGCCGCTAAAGTAGATCCTGAGAAAAAGGATGACAACCTAGACCCGGATACACCAGAAGGTCAAGAACCGACTGGTGGCGATGAACCGGCATCTGGTGACGACCCAGAAGGTGGTGATGATCCAGACCCTGAACCTAAAGAACCGGAGGGTGAACCAGATGGAAACGACCCAGAAGGTGGTGATGATCCTGAGCCAGACCCAGAGCCTACAGGTAGCGAAGATCCTACAGCAGACCCAGAGCCATCATCTGGTGATGAGCCTGGAGCTAATGATCCAGAGGGTGGAGAACCAGCAGAACCTACTGAGCCTACTGACCCTACAGAACCTGAAGGTGACAATCCTGAAGGTGGTGATGAGCCTACGGGTTCAGATGATCCAGAAGCTGAAGGTAAGAAAGTGGCGGAACAGATCTTTGAATCTGCAGCTTTAGATGAAGCATCAAAAGAAATTTTAGATGCTAATGAAGAAGTTAACGAAATCAAAGAAGAAATCGAAGAACTTGATGGTACTGAAGCTTCAATTGAAATGCTAACAGGCTATCGTGACGTTGCAGAATCAGCAATGGATTCGCCAACGGGTGGTATCTCTGTAGAAACTGCACGAGCAATGCGTTATGGCACTGAAGGTATCGTTGGTAAGGCATGTGCTGGTGATATCATGGTAAGTTCTGAGAACTTCAATGGCGACACTAAGCGTTCACTTATGACTCAAAACTCAGTTGGTCACTTTACAGATTCAATCGAGTCAGCACAAATGTCAGCTTGGACTACTGTAAACAGCATCATGGCTAACATAAGCTCATGGTTAAATGAAACAATTAAACTACCAAAAATTTATGGTGATTTAGTTGAGCAGTTAGACAAGCACACTGTTGCTAATGAAGGTGAAGAACGTGTTGCGCCTAAGTATGAATTCAACATGCTTCAAGCCGGTGGTGAGCTAGGTAACATTCTTGATAACCTTAAAGTTTACAAGAAAGTAGCTAAAGAAATCCTTTCAGATAAGAAAGACATTGAGTTCTTAAAAGCTATTCTTACGCTTGACTACAAAGACTTCGATGGCTCTGATGCAGATGAGAAGTTTGAAAAGTTCCGTGCAGCATTACTTGACATCCTTAACAACAAGTACCCTACTTGGAAGTTCGCAGATCAAAAGGCACCTAACACAGACCGCACTCGTGAAGCTGAACGTCTTAAGTTAACTTCAAGTGCATCACCACTTCTAATGGGTAACGTACAAATCTTATCGTTCAAAGATGAGACTGGTGCAAGTACTATTGAAGCTGCGTGCCACCAAGGTCTAGTTTGGCATAAAGACAAATCTCACCGAGTTAAGTCTAAGCAAACTGTTAAGTTACCTGATAACAAAACGTTCCATGCAATCCTTAAAGAACTTAAAGAAATCCTTAAGTTAATTGAAGACTCTAAGATGTCTGAAGAACTTAACGGTCTTAAGCGCGACGTTAAGGTTGCAGTTGCAAGTTACAAACAGATTAATTCACGTGATCTGTCTAAAGGTAACACAGCTGAGTACAATCAGTTAAATCGTACTATCCGTAATAACATTCAGGTTATCTCGGTAACGCGTACAATGTTCGTTAATCATACTTACTCTATGGTTGGTGTTCTTATTGACTATTTACATCACTCACTTGCTAAAGATGTAGATGCTCATAAAGACGCAGCTGCAGCGGCCAAGGCTGAGTAAAAAGCATTCTAGGAAGAGACCACAAGGTCTCTTCCTATGTTTGTATTTAAATTCTATGATTAATTATTTAAGGGATCAAAAACATGCCCAAGATTACTATAAATTTAGACGACACATATGAGATGGTATATAGACCAGCCATATTGGCCATCACCAAACAAATGATAAGTCATGCAGGTTTAGATAGAGACAATGACTTGAGTGTCTCTTTTCGTGGTGACCTAAACGTATCTAAAGATCAATATGCAACACTTGGTTTAAACGGCGAGGTGTCTGATAGGTATGGCTCTACTGAAAAATTATCTGTGGAAGTGAATGAGGAGGAGGTTGTAGGTACTATACAACATTCTCGCTCTGTACATGGCGAGCCACTGATTATGGTGGATGGTGAAACAAATACGTATGCACATTGCGTATACTCCACTAAAAAAGTAACGGCAAGCTTCAAATATCGTTCAGATTCTAGAAATGAAATTAACTCAATACGCAATAACTTAATTCAGCTATATGCGAATAGAAAAGAAATAGTACCACATGAGATTGAATATGAAGTTCCTATACCTAAGTTTACAGTAGCGCTATTTAGCGAGATACATAAACTCAAAGTTAATGGTGGTGGAACTAACCTAACAGTAAAAGAATTCTTTGACCAGTGCTTTCAGGTTAAACATTGCTTCTTATCTAATCAAAGTGAAAAGTTCTCAGAGATAGGCTATAAAGAAATTCAAAGAAACCTAAAGGGTCTATTTGACATAGGTGAAATACCAAAAACAAATCATGTTGAAACGGGTACTCAATATGAACTGGAATTTACCTATTCGTTCTACTATTCGAAACCAATTTCCTTTTACATGTCATATCCTGTTGCTGTATATTCTGAGTTATTATCTAAACCATTTATAGATACTCGACCACAGTACGATTACATCAGAATTGATGTTGGTAAATCAGAATACGCTAAGGCGCATGATCATTTCATGAGAGGCGGTCAAGTATGGCTAGAAAGAAGAGAAGGGATTGTGGAGCCTGATTATGATGATCATCCAATGATTTTATCACCTAGAGGCTACAGACGTCTATCTAGAGATTTATTTTTATCTGAACCTAATGATAACCATCTATTTGATGTTAGGGATCTACTGGGATCATATAACATGTCAGATGACTTCTTCGAAATGGTAATAGAAAATCGAAATAATATCTTCAATGCATATTCTGGACATCACCTCATAATGGTCACTGAGGGTGACACAGTACTTAACTCAAGTGTCATGACAATGGATGATACGGGCAATGTATATCTAAATAGAAATTTGGATATTAGTAAGAGTTATAGGGTCTATTTCTTCTTGCTGGTCGACTACACTCTCCTTCCAGTTGCAACCAAGAAGATGATGGTTAATAGACCGGAGTCTACCATAAAAGCAATTACAATGATAGACCCAAGTTTAATAGAGAGAAATCTTGTACCCAGAATAGTGGGTAAAAAGAAACTGGTCGAAAAACAATTTGAAGTGGCAATCATGAACATGGAAACTAGAGGTGAGATAAAATGGCACAAATTTGCTCACTGGCCATCCAACGTACTTGAAGTATCAATTTTAACTTAAGGAGCCAACAATGGCTAAGAAAATTGCAACAGAAAGAGAATCTACTCTCACGGCCGAAGTTGGTTCAAACCCACAGGTAATACAACCAGCGCCACCTAGAGTGGAGGTAAATTCAACTGAGGTGGACAGAGGACCCATTCGTTTGGGTCTATCTGGAATGAAGTGGCAGCTAGATGAGTTCTATCAACAGCTACTGGGCAAAAACAATGAGCCCAAAGCTCTTGATCTAAATGCATCACCTGTTAATCAACAATATACCAATATCAAGAATCTCGAGATAGTTGTAACTTCTGCTTTGTCACCAAATCAGGATGAAGAATCTAAAGAGTTCACCCTAGAGGGCACGGCTGATGTTTATGCTGGTTTGTCTTTAAACGTCGGTGATATGTTTATCGCTAAACACGCTGATTCCAAAAAATATTTATTGACCGTAACTAAGACCCGTAAGTTAGCAGATACTTTGGATTCTGCACTGGAGATTAGTTTCAAAGTTGTAGATATCCTTAAAAAGGAGCACATCGATAACTTAAAGTTAAAGACGGTTAAAACGTATTACTGGGTAAAGGAAAACATTAACCACAACCTAAACCCGATGTTGACTGAGGGTGATTATGGTCATTACGTTAATGCAATAACTATTCTTGAGGAGCTACCTAAAAATTACATAGATGAATTTTATAATCTTGAGTATGGTTTTCTGTGTTTGCCGAATATGAGCAGCAGTACCATTGATCCTGCACTTACAAACTTCGTTACAGATCTATTTGCATCAGACGTTGACTATCGAGTTGCTAAGTTACAAAGAACAGCACAGAGAGAGTTGGAGACGTCTATATTAGATACAATAGCTGAACGCAATCCAACACTTAGAATTAAGTTTAGATCTAGCATAGAGTCTACTCGTGGCTCAGACAGATTGGATTATCTAGCTAGACAAAGAAGTTTTAGGTTCGGTTCGGCTAGTAATGTAGTGCTCTCAGCTTCCGTGGGGAATTTGAACACAGTTACCTACAGTGAAGATAGCACCGAGTCAGTTATGTCATTTGCCGACTATGGCAATGCTGATTATTCACAAACTCCTTATAGTGACAATGTTACTAGAGTTAGAACTTTAACCCCCATGAACGATAAGTATTACATTTTCCCAAGTCAGTTTTACTTAATGGAAGATGAACTACCGACGTTTGAGTTGGTGTTAATGGATTACATTAAAGGTGTTGATGTAGACACTAAAGTTTTAATTGCTTTATACAACGATATACAAAAGCTTAATCAGTATAGTAGATTTTATTATCTACCTTTAATTTATATCATGTTAGTGTCATCACTTGGAGGTAGTAGTGTCTAAATTTTTAGAAAGGGTCAAGAGTGAAATTTTTCTAGTTAAGATGACTAGAGCAGATGCATATACTTTAGACCAGCTAGATACAACAGCGACATTTAGCCATACCGGAAATAAGCAATTGGATTCTGGACTGGCTAGAGAGTTAATTGCCGTTGGAAGAACCATTGAACAAATCATGGTCCATTATGAGGAGGGCAGTGAGATAATCTTCACCGACTCTAAGAGACAAGTTACGGATATCAAATTTATCCTTGAGGGTCTGTTAGACGATATCGAATCTTACTTCTCTCGTGGTAACGGTGACATTGCGGCAACCAAAAGATCAACCCAAGAAATGGAACACATTAAACAAACATATGAGGATTGTAAAGCTTTTCTCAATGATGTGTGTGAGTTACATTCTAATATAGTTCCAGCCGCTAAGAAACGTGAAGAACTTATCTTTAATCGCGCCAACTCTAAAACAGTTAGGTTTGAACCTGAGGAGACTAAAGTTAAATTGATGTCTGCAGGTGGAGCTGAGCAATCAGGAGGTGTTAAACCATGGCTAAGAAAAACGCCTTAACTGAAATAATTAATTATATTTCTTTTTTGGGTTCACCAGCCACATTTATTTATAACTGTAAAATACTAACCGAAAAAATGACGCTCAATGTTAAGAGCGTCAATGGGTTAGATGGCAATGCAGATTATGTAAATGGATTTGCTGATGAAAAGGTTCTTGAACTGGTTGTAACTCAAGGTGAGTACGATAGATACATTTATCCGAATAGAGAAAACATCCAGATTCAACTGGAAAAGATCTACGTTGACAAGCTAACCGGTGAACCAGAACGTCACATGGAACCTCAACGGGTTCAATACATCGCCATACCGCAAGGTCTAGGTGACACTGACTTACACGATAAACCAGCAATTGATAAAGACCAGCAGTTAGTAATCGTCAAGTTTGATTTACAGTCTATCGTAGTTAACAGTATGAGGTATATGACCTTTAATGGCCCGTTTAGAAAATTAAGCGCAGGTGAGCTACTAACACTCGCTTATGTTGACCGAATGCAATCCCTTAACCTCCCTCAACAAATCGCCCCACAGGGCCTTACAGCTTCTGATTTCAACGTTAAGAATAAACGTGAGCAAATCATAGTGCCCCATGGAACCAGATTAATGGATCTACCTATATACTTACAAAAGTACGAAGGTGGCATTTATAATCATTCGATTGGGATGTATTATGACGATATTTATAGAAACTGGTTTATCTATCCACTTCACGATTGTCGTAGATTTGAAGAGTCCAAGGTTAAGTTAGAGGTTTATCTGGTTAGATCTAATCAACTTATGGGTTTTGATGACACTCATCGAATTGATAAAGATGATGTAACCACCATATCCATCCTATCCACTTCTGGTTTCACACAGATAGATACTAAAGATGTAGACTTCTTAAACTCAGGTAATGGCGTTAAGTTTAGTCAGGCCGATAAAGTATTTGATGGTCACATGACTCAGGAAGCCAATAAGGGAAAGGTATCTGGTGATCACTTGGCTTCTTTCTATTTACAAAAGAGAGGTTCTGACTTTCAGGTTAGTAAATATCCCACAAAAAGGGTAACTACAAATACCGCTAATGAAATGTCTAAGTTAGCAGCAAAGGCTGGTCAGCTATTGGCTGTGAGCTGGGAGTTTTCAAGGCCTGATTTGTTGATGCCAGGAATGCCGGTTAGAGTTTACTACGATAGTGAAAGTGCTGAAAAGTATGTTCAGGGTACACTATTGAATGTAAAGTATGCGGAGAGCCCAATAGAGGCAGGTTCTGTACCCACTAAAAAAATGACTAGTTCCAGTCGTTTACTTTTATTTGTAGAGAATCCAAATTATGAATTGGTGGTGTAATGATAACTAGTTTAAAACGAGCACTTAAAGAATCTACTTCCGAAAAAAACATCGGTATTTCGGCAGTGGCAAGATTAACTAACGACGCTAAAAAGGATCTCCTTGAGTTAAACTCAAGACCCAAGTCCGCCAGCGAATTAAGTACAGAATCATTTGAGCAGTTAAAGGCATTTGGTTTAGTGACTAAAATCGGAGGTAGCCTAGAAAGTGTTGCGCTAAGCGGCAAGGGGATTTTGGCATTAGGTGTTAATTCTTCTTGTGAGAAATATCCTGAGGTAGATGAAGATAAACTAAAAGATTATCTTTTAAATGATGTATTGGAAAAACACTCAGCTGACACTAAAGAAGAATCAATTGAACTCATTTCCGAATATAAAGGAAAGGGACAATTAAAGTACCTATCTGACTATTTAATGGGTGAGAATAATGCTATCTTCGGTGACCCCGAATGGATAGAAGAGGAAGTTGTTGCTCGGGAGATATATGAAAAGCTATCGGGCGAAGCTCTTGAAGTGTTGTGTCAGTGCGTTGATTCACCTAAGTTTGATGGTGATGTAGTATCGAAAGGTGGTAAGAGTGAACTATATGAACATGACCTATTGGTTAAAATAGCCAATAATAATGACCATGGTGATAATGCCGCTAATACTCTAGGTTGGCTAGTATATAAGCAATGGAAAAGGTTTAATTCGAAAGATTAATAAGTATACATCATGATCATGAGTGATCGATGTGTCCATTATATGTACAATTCCGAGTTGTATTAGTATTACCTCCAAAGTTAGTCTTAAGGGTGCCTCCGGGTACTCTTTTATTTTTTTGCTATCATCGTATGGATATATTGTTAATCTAATTATGGACCACGGATATGAGTGATAGAAAACCAACAGCAAATGTAGATGTATTAGTTATCAGACCTTCTGGTGAAGGAATGTATAGACTTAACATTGTGATAAACGATGGTGTAATTTCGGTGGATGGACACGAGTTGACGACAAAAGCAACTTTTGTAAATCACAACAAAGAAAAGGTAATCAATATCTATTCTAAGAACTTCACATCCGAACTTAAAGCACTTGCTGTACTTAGAATGGGTGATGAGGTACTTCAGATATCCTCTAGGGGATTTAAATTTGATTTGGTATCTAATCATAAGACCCCAATCGAAGAAATGGTTTAGACAAAAAACATAAGAGAGGGATGTCCCTCTCTTTTATGTCACTGCATTAAACTTATGGCTGCAATGGAGATATAAAGTAAAGATATAAAACTATGACAGCTTCTATATGCCTTTGGTCTTTTATACCTACCTTGTTGTTCTATAAAAGTAGCTAACCTAAGTAATCTTGGGTAAAACAAATTTATCATTACTGTAAAAGTAACCATCAATAAAATGTTCCCAAAAAATATAGTTACCTGTTCGGTCGAAGAGCTTTTAGTGGTTGCACCCATAGCAACTAACATAGAACACAAAGTTATGATAAAATAATCTATCATAATGGTCATCATTCTAAATTTATGATAACCTTCTATCCCTTTAACTGAAGTTACAATAAAGAAATTGGCGCACATGACGCCAATGCATATAACTGCAGCCCATTCACCTAGAACCACGCTTCCTCCGTTTCCTTAATATCATCTCCAACTTTACTAAGTGCCGTACAAGTATCTAGATAGTAATCATCTCTAACTGCTCCTGCAACATGCATTCTATAACAGACATATCTATGTTCTTCTGGGGTTGGTGCACCAGAACGACGATGCTTCTCAAGTTGTATGGTGTAATAAGGTACGCCATTTGCGAACTCGATATGGCATATGAGAATGCCGTCGACCTCTTGGTCCAGAGTTCTACAACTATCCCAATAAGATTTACCTTTAAGTTCTTTAACTAAGTCATCAACACCCATACGTAATAAGTTCTTAGCGTCAGATGCAATCTGATGTGGTGTGATGAACAATATTTTCTTCTCAGCCATATAGTTACGAACGCGACGGAATAAATCACGAGACTCCATACCCTGAGCACCAGTCATACAACCTTTCTTTGAAATCATATTCAGATAATCAAATGTGATAGAATAAATCTCATAGCCATCTTGCTCATATTGTTCAACCAGTGCAAATAAATCCATGAATGTAAAATCAGATGGATTCACACGGAGCATGTCGAAGTTAAATCCATTTATCTTAGATTTCTCAATTACATACTTACTTGCTTCATCTGGGTTAATGGCACGGATGTCTACAGGCTCACCAGTTTCATTTTCATGATAACCTTGATAAAGTAATAGTGCATTATCGGTTAGAGCATTTTCTGATGATACGTGTAACATTAAAGGTTTCTTACCCTCAGCGTGACTATTGGGTACGTTGATGCTAGCTAGGTGTCTAGCCATGTTTAATGTGAAGCCAGTTTTCCATTGGTGCTGCATAGCGGCAACCATCCACATATCACCACGACGTAAGCCGTTATGCCAACCAAACATTCGGTTAACACCTTTCCAACCTAACTTTAAAATACCAACGTCACTTGACTCGTCCTGAGCTTCATCATAAATAGCTTTTACACTGTCAGCGTCCTGCATGGACATTCTACCCATGACACCACTTACGTTTTCAAAACCAACACCATCTTTTCTGGCGTACTTATCCAAACTCTGTTGAATGGCAAGTGCAACCTCACTTACCTTTAACTTACCCTTATTAAACAAAGTGTCATTAAAGGTATTGCTTAAATACTTTCTAAAATCTTTTTCAATCTCACTGGATTGTAAAGAAGACTTATAGTGTCGAATTGATTCATCAATTTCATCTTTAGTAGGTTTTTCTACTAAGCTCTTTTCGATGTACTTAAATGAAGCTTCCATGTCTTTGCCAAGTGCAAAAGACAATTTCTTCAATAAGACATCGCGCTTTAAATTTTTTGTATCTAAAGCCCATTCAGCTGCCGTTTTAAGTGATAGTAAGATTTCGCGTTTGCTATCGCGTTCAAGTAGACCCTCAGGTATCTTTACTCCTTCAATTGTTTTGCGACATAACTCTGTGACATAACTGTCACTCCCTTTATGAGACTGATAATATAGAAGACTTATAGCGTCTAGTAAATTTTCATTTAACATGAGCAACCACTATGTATAATAATTTGTTAGTATTTTTACCTCAAGAGCTTAGTCACCTAGTTGGTTCTATTGAGCTTTTGAGTTACGAGAAATTGAGTTCTATAGTATCAGAAGAAGAAGTAATATTTTATCATTTGTACAACGAGTCTATCGTTAAATCATTCTTTGGTGAATTTAACAGCGTAACTAAACTAGAAGAAAATCGAGTTTGGTTATATGGCAAGCAAGAGCAATTAAACTCAGTAGCTAAGAAATACAGTGATAATATGATATTACCTAATGATTCTTTTGGTCTAAAGGTAGAGCCGTTAGACGGACATACGCTAACGTGTCTAGTGAATCCTAATGGCGACAAGCCAGTATTGTCGTTATTATGTGAAATTGATAGGTTGTATGGTTACAACAAAGCCGCCTCAACCCAAGCATTTACAAACTGTTTTTCGAAAAACACTTTATTTTAATAAGGACGACTACATATGTCAATCTTAAACACAATCGCCCGCCACGGTCGTACGGCATCACTTGGTGATAAAACTAACTTTGCCGCTGGTATTGAATCACATATCTTAAACAAAATCGATAAGCGTAAAACTATCATTACTGGTAAGTTAGGTAGCCTTGAAAGCGCACTTGTTGATCCTCAAAATTCATCTTTCACAACTACAGCAACTGACGTTACCGAAGGTATTCGTGGTGCAGTTAAAGATGAGTTCTACATGGACCGCGACATTACAGTTGAAGAAGGTAATCCTGTACTTAGCGGTAAAGATGGCGAAGAAATTTCAGCCATCCAAGGTGAACTTGACCAAAGCATGGCAGCTAACTCAGTTGCAATCGAAGCTGCAACTATCGCGGCTCTAGGTATTCACGATCAGCGTGGTTACTACGATGCAATTAAACGTGGTGTCGCACAAACTGGTGACCGTGTTGTTAGCGAAGGTGGTGGTCTACGTCACTCTGTTGAATCTTTCGATAAAGGTAAATTTGATGAGTTCAAATCTGCAACTATCGAATTCAACTACCGTACTGCAAAGCAAACTGAAATCGGTCAAGTATTCTTCCCGATGGTTGTATGTACACCAGACAAAGCTTTATTCAAAGCTGAGATCTCACTTGCAACCTTAGGTAAGAACAAGCATCACAGCGACAGCGAGCTATACGATCAAGAATTGGTTACGCTACAAGAATCTTACCGTAACGGTAAAGTATTCGATGACGAAACACTTAGTCTTGTTCCTTACGTAACTGAAAAGAACAAAGACAGTGATTGGTTTGCTGATTCAACTTACGTACAAGACGAAGAAGTTGAAGTTGAAGGCGAAAAGTTCAAAACTCGTTCACTACGTCCTGGCAGCGAAGTTAACTTAATCGGTATTTCACAACATCCTGGCCGTATTAAAAATGGTGCTGCTAACCAGAACACGCAGATTGCAAATCGCATGGCGATCAACTACATCGATGTATTGATCACTAAAGATGGTATGGATCCAGAGCGTCGTCGTGTTAAATTACTTAACACTCCAGGTTCTGAGTTTGGTTACCACCAAGGTGCTGGTAATACACGTGAAATGATCCTTGCGCTTTACAACTCACGTATTGGTTTTGGTGATCTTTCTAATTCACAAATCCTTAAGCCATTTAGCGATGCAGGTGAAAGCCTTTATTGGAAACTAGACCTTACTGGTCGTGTTGACATCAACCGTGGTAAATTGTCAGTTAATGGTAAAGCTGGTGTATCTACAGCTCTAGATGCAAACGGTAAAGAAATAACTCCAAATCTTGACAATATTTCATTTGAAGTTATCGGCTACAAAGTTGACGCTAAAGCATCTAACTCAGATCTTGCGATCATGGGTGATTTGGTTGGTTGTACTTCTTTCTACGAGCACTACCGTGTAGGTCTACGTCAACCTGTTGCTGCACACCAAGCAATGGCTGACAATGGTCAACAGCCACAAGCTGACATGTCTCCAGCTGAAAAGCTTAAGATGATCACTGAGTTCGTACGTTCACAAATGGACTACGATGCGCACCAAACACTTGAAAGCTACCTTAACTCAATGACTACGGTTCATGATCGTCGTCTTAAAGATGGTTCTTTCGTTGGCGATATCTTCGAATGTGAAGCAGTTCGTGGCGTTGCGGCTAAGATCATGAAGCCAATCAAGATCGAAACTAAGCTTGACCTTTCAAAAGCTGTTGATACGGTATCTTCTAAGAACCGTATGGAAGACATCAAAGGTGCGGTTGTTTCTAAGTTAGTGTCAGTTATCACTAAACTTGATCAAGATTCTGGCTTCAGCCTTGCATGTCGTTCTTACGGCTACGGTGATGAAAACTTCAAGCCTATCGCTAAAGTTTTAACTTCACGTCGTTTAGCATCTCTAATGATGATCACTGGTGACACTCGTACATTGGGTCCAGAGTTCAACATGGAAATCGCTAAGACAGACCGTAACGAATGGGTAGACAAAGTTCTTATCCAACTTTCTGCTCCACAGCGTCGTCGTGGTGAGTACGAAGCGTTAGTATCTGGTGCGTGTCTATACGTTCCTGAGTTCGTTGGTCAGTTCAACCTTAAGCGTGGTGCAGGTACTATCACTGAAATGGCTGTACAGCCTCAGTACCTACACGTGGTTAACGTTCCAGCATTCGCATTAATCGAAGTTACAGGCATCGAAGAAGCGTTTGGTGAGAAAGACGTTGATCTTGTTGACAACATCGAAGTAGCTAATCCCTAATGAAAGACCAAGTACCAGGTCACTAAGAACAATCTTAGCTGATCCCCTAGTTAATGGCTTTTAACTAGGCTTGGTTATTTAGGATTAGAAAAAAATATTAGAGGGTCTTAGTGACCCTCTTTTATTTCGCAATTCGATTTTTTTGTACTTATATATTATCTTAGTGGTATTATGACAAAGTACCAACCCAACAAACCCCAAAAGATATATTAACTGGTTCTATATAGAAGTAAAAGGTATTTAGCAATGAATGCAATTGATGAAATTAGTCTTTTTGAAGGATACTTCCCTGAGGAAGACATTATAATTTTAGTTGCATCTACAGATGCGTCTAAGCAACATATTTACCATTCAAATGGTATCGACCTAGATGGTCAGGACGTTCAGTATAGAGAATCGGTTGAAGTATACAATTACTGGACGGCTCCTATTACTGCCGTCTCTAGAGATGGAGTAGTACGAGAACATAAAACAACACAACGACCCGCTAAGCTTGAACCTAACATCGCTTTGGTTTTTAAGAAGACAATTGAGTTTAATGGGGGTTACGTAAACTATGACGTAAACCACTTATTAAATGATGTAATTGTAAATCATGAACATATTGCTCTGCGATTCTCACTGGATGAAGAAGAGGATAAACGTTTACGAACGGTTGGAAGACGTAGGTTGACCAAGCAAATTACTTATTACATTGTCATTGGGCATATGGGAATGCAAGACATAACGAGTAGACAGATGGGTCTCTATATAAAAGAGATTGATATGTTGATATCGAGTATGAGCAGTGACCACATACCAATGCATCCATACGCTACGCTAGATACGGCTAAGCTAAGGTTGCACACCAAAGAACATGAGGTCTGTTCGACTACCTATAGGTTAATCGACAATACAGATAAGATAGGTCATGTTTACATCCCGGATGGAAACGACATATTAAAGGTAATGCCACGTAAAAGCAACAAGAGCCCATGTGGGCTTTATGTCAGCAAAACTGGTGTCGATAAATCTGTACATGGTAGAAGAACTGCAGATATAAAACATTACAATCTGGACCAAATGTTTGAGCTTCCAAACGTATTTAGGACACGTGACGAAGCTATTAGTGCCTCTTCTGTTAAAACCCAAAGGGACATCGAAGAAGAAGCATTAAAGCGCCAAGCCGAAAAAGAGAAGAGGGAACACGAACTCACTCTACGTAGAATGGATAAAATCTCAAAGTCTGAGGGACTACAGCATGAAAGGAACGAAAGAATTCGTAAAGGTAGTATCGACAGTAACTTAACCACCATAAAGTTAGCAACAGCAGCTATTGGTGCGGTAGTTACCATCGCCACGTTGATACTAAAGGCGGTATAAAAATGGCTAAGGTTAAGGTTATATGGATTATGTCAAGAGTAAATTTACAGAGACTCTACCCAAGGTAAATCAGGCAGTAGCAGGGTTTGCAAGGCGAGAGCTTAATAAGGCAGCGAGTATGATATCGCTGATTTGGAAAGAGTGCGCAGAGCCATCTTTTCCAGATTGCATAAAGTACGATGGTTGTCAAATCTGTAGTCCTGAGCAGTCAGCGAAGATACTGACTGAGCATCTCAGTTCTAAGAATAAGGTAGAACTCAGTAGATCAGATGTGTGTGTTTATGCGTTTAATTTCTTATTAACAGAGCCTGATGGTAACGTTAGTAAAATTAGCTCGTATTTAACATTACCACATTGCTTTGATGATTCGAATGATTTGATTATTAAGGGTACTAATAAAACCATCTCACCGGTGGTTAGTGACATGGTATTCTCAAGAGTCAATAATGGCATATTTGTTCCGTTCACACGTGACAGATTAACGTTCGAAAAGATTGAATACATTTATCTGGTTAATGGGGTTCCAGAAAATTCAATTCTAAGTCACTGCAATATACATCACTACTGTAAAACAAATGCAAACAAGTCAACTACTAGACCTAAGACTACTTTAGCGCATTATCTATTTGCGCGATGGGGTTTCTATGAGACCTTTGAAAGGTATTTCGATTTCAAGTCTGGAGACATGCATTTATTCACTGACTTAAATGCAGCTAAGGCTGCTCTAAGTGAAGATGAGTGGGATTTCTTTTATAGCTATGGTTACTCACCTAAGAAGACACGTGGGTACGTTCCATGTAAAACCACAATTGCAATTAGAAAAGAAAAAGTTACAGAATCAGTTAAGTTGATAGTGGCAGGTTTCTTTTACGTTGCAGATATCTTTCCAGATGACTACTCTAATATTGGGTGGATTGAAGGTAAAGATTTGTGGGTCCGTTCTTTAGGTAACATCATCCACAAAGATGAACCAAACTCAAGAAAGATACATCTGAGTACGACTAACCATTTAAATTCGTTAGATCAATACTTAGATGGTTATATGAAGCAAAAGATTGAGGAGATTGACCTCTATCATGAAAACTTCTATGATTTTATCTTTCACATGATTGAGAACATGGCTGATTTATTAATTACATTAAATCCAGCTAGTTTAGATAACAAGAAATTGAGTTGTCTAGATTATGTTCTGTTAGATGTGATTAAATCCATTTTCAACTTCACATACTCTTTGGAGAAGACTAATGTTTTAGACAGAAAAACAGTTGCTCAACGTATCTCTAAATATATACCAAGAGATATTGCAACTAACTATAATAAACACGGTGAGGTTTCCACTATGTCCTTCCCGGGTGACTGTCTGTACTTTAAGTTAACAACTAGCTTAATATCACAAACAGAAGCCACCTCAAAAACAACCAGAAGTAAACTGGGTCTTAGTGACTCATCGCGCTGTTTAACAGCAACCCTTTTAGGCGTAACATCGCCACTTGCCCAAACGAAACCCAAGCCAGAAGGCAATTCGAAACTAGGTATATTTGCCCAACTAGATTCGAGATATCGCTTTTTCAGAGACGAAGCACTACAGAAGATAGTGGACGAAACTCAGGCTAAAATAAATTTATAAGGTGACACATGTTAGATCAAGATACAATTGATGCAATCTTCAATCAGGTTGATGATAACTTGATTAGAGATTCGCTAATTAGCTGCCTTCGAAGTGGTGATAATGACATCATCATTCAACAGGTAGGTGCTGCTTTACAGGCTCCGCAAGCTAGAAAATTCCTTTCGGAAATTATTCTAGAACTTAAGGTTTTCGTAATAGGTAACATTATCTACGAAAAACTAAATCGTCACACCATGATTGAGCTACAGTCTTTTGTTCCAGAGTGTGTTAGTATTGCCTATAAAGCATACATGTACTCAATTGCACTTCAAAACGACGGCTTCTTAGGTGAGTGTAATAGTGATGACATTGCCTATATGGAAAATATCGTCGCTGACTTCGAACCGGTGAAGGACAGTGCAAAAGGCTATCATAGTGAATATTTCCGTTTTGCCAATATTGAAAGACAAGGTGGTGTCTTAGGTAGAGCGACAGGCAATCAACAACAGAACGCTCGTCGAGTAACGCGCTCCACATTCAAGAGTGTGCAACATGATGAGTTGGAGAACAACACTAGAGGCTCAAGAATCAACACCAATCCAAGAGCCTCACAACAAGTGGAAGTAGAAAAACCAAAAACAAAGGAACTAGGCTACGTTATGAACAGTACAGGTAGATTTGATTTTGAACTAGGTGGAGATACCACTTTACATTTCGATGACTTAGGTACAACAAACATCGATAAGTTAAGCTTCAGTGAAAAGATGACTGCAGCTAAAGCAGAAATGCTATCTGAAATCTCAGATGAAAATCTTGCACTTGAATATCAATACCCAGTTCAGGTTGGATTAATTGTAGCACCTACAGTTGATCACGCTATTGTATCTGCACGTGCTGTTATTCGCGAGAAACATGAAGAGATTATGGTAAATCATAATGTCATCGACATTCGCGCTAAGATTTTAACTCCTCTTGCAACATTTGCAAGTGCGGACGATAAATCTAAAACGTACAGCGAGACTCCTGAGTTATTAGCTTACAAAAATGAGAAAAAGGACCTCACTAAGCTATTAGAGTTAGTTGAAAGTTTACGTTTGTCTATTGATATCAATGTAGCTGCAATCGGTGGTCGCATTAACCGTGCTGCAACTAACCTAGCCAATGACTTTATTTTCTATGATCTAGGTTTTAATAAAGGTCAGTATAAAGTTAAGACAGCGGCTGGTATCGTAGATACGGTTATGAGAATTAATAGTGAATTTAATCACATTGATGGTGTAACTGATTCAATCATTAATTTTACTGAGCAACTTATCACCAAGTTACAGCACTCACATCACGAAGACTTACGACAGTTAGACTTCTGGGGCACAAGTGAAATCCTAGCAACGTCTTTAGACAGTGTATACTCTGTCGAAGAATGTGCGATCGTTGAAATTCCAAGCTTCATTCATGAGATGAAGATTTGTCTAGCTGATCACAAATCAGTACTTAGAAAGGACAAGCTGGAAAGACAAGGATTTTACAACATTGTGAATGCCGCTCACGACCGTAATGAAGTGGACGTTGTTTATCTATCTTTCTTAGATGGCACGCAGCTCAAATCAACCAAGATGCATTACGAAACTGGTACAGGCACACGTTACTTAATCCAAGTAGCTAGTGACTAACTTTAGAATGTTGGAGAGGGCAGTGCCCTCTCCTTATTTTGTGATGTTATTTTTTTTTGGATTTTTTCACTATGAGTATATTAGGTACAATAACCAGCAAGATTGCAAACTGTAACGTTTCAACTGAGAGTAATGCTCCAGGTACACAGAGAGAGCTTGAGTACGAGATCTATGGTATAGTTGAAGATATGTCAACCATAGATAATTTAGATGCGCAGAAAGAGACACAGGAGCAATATGAGCGTCTATTGGAAAATGGCTCCATTCGAATTAGAGCTACAACTAAAGACGATGCAACTGAATACGTAATGACTCTTAAGTCATGGGAGAAAGGGAAAGACGGACGTAAGGAAAGTAACAGTGAAGCCATCGAATCTGAATTCTTTGAACACTGGAAAGAAATAGCTACATCGGGAGTTAAGAAAACTCGTTATTTTGTTCCGGCTGGTAAACAAAAACTTAACCGACCTGAAAACATAGAAAAGTATGGTGAGTACTTTGACTTAGTTTGGGAGATAGATGTATTCCAAGGTAAAGACGGTAATCCTTGCAATTGGGTTAAATTAGACCTAGAAGTTAAAGAGCCACTAAAAGAATTTCCACCTACACCACTTAAACTAACCGACACCATTACCAGTGGTTCTAACAGTAGAACCGAAGAAGAACGCAAAAAGATACGTCATTACTATGATAACGTATTCAATGTGAAAGCAGAACAATAATATAGAACGTATTATTACTTTCACATTCAAACTCCTCAATTGATCAATTATTAGGAAAAATCAAATGTTAGATATCGAATTACCAGCAGTAGAAAAGCCAATTATCATGAGTTCTGTAGAAGCTGCGCTTAATCTTGCGAACCATGAAATTGAAGGCCTTAAACTTGAAGCGTCATCTGAAGCTTTCATTAACAAGATTCAAGATCTTAACCACTTACGTACACACTCAGTTACCACGGGCGTTAGTTCATTAGAACACGCTATTCACACAGCGTATATTTCTGATCGTGCAGCTGTGGGCACACCGTGGAAATCAAATGTGCACTTAACTCAAGGTCTTGAAAACTTTAACCCAACAGCGGGTAAGATGGACTTCGAAGCAGCAGCATTAAAACAGCTAGACGCATCTATTGAAGCTGCCGAGTCTGGTTTCATGGGCACCATCAAGAAGGTAATTGAGTGGATCAAAACACTACCTTCTAAATTAATGGACTACTTCAAATCAAACAAAAAACGCATTGAAGAAATTGAAGGTAAGTTGGACAACGCAGGTGAAGGCAAAATTAAACTTAACGCCAAGCAAGCTGCAGCATTCGATCTGGATCAATTTGCTAACATCAAAGCTGTAGTGATGCAATTCCAAACAGAATACAATGTTGCTTTTAAATCATTTGACGATTTCCTAAAGGTTGTTGCCGGTAAGATCGAACAGGTGAATGAAGAAGACAAAGAAAAGCGCGATGGCAGTATGATGGAAATGTTCCCTGAAATACAGCAAGAGTTCAAGAAGTTAGGTGATTCACTAGCTAAAATTCTTAATTATAAATCGTCAAGTGAGCAGGACATTTCTATCGCTCAGTTGAAAATTCCATCACACCAAGAAATTGTTGTTTCTGAAAAATCTTCAATTGCAGACGCTAACACTTATGAAGAAGCAACAGCAGCAGTTTCAAGCTTTAAGGTCTCAGTGCGCGATAAATCTGGCTTTACCGAAAAAGAAATCGATGCACTTAGTAAAGATGATGTAAGTAAATTACTTTCAGCTGCTAAAGAGCTAGTTGATTTCCCATTTGATTTAATGCAGGACATTAGCGATTTTGAATCTAAGGTACATACTTACACTTCTAAGTTTACTGGTGCAACAACTGGACAACTATGGAAGAAATTCTCAGCTACTTTGATTGCACAATACTTTACAATCTATACTAAGATTTGGAACAGCGTAACACAGCTAGCTAAAGGTTCACTTACTGAGCACCTTAAGGTTGCTGAAATGTCTGTTGCAGGCAAGGCTCCAGAAGCTAAAGAAGGTGAGTAATATGAAAGGTAGCGAAGGCTTCTAAGTAATTTAACTTTAAAACATAAGAGAGGTGCATCGCGCACCTCTCTTTATTTTTTTGCTTTTTAAGGATAAGCTTGATCTGAATTATTTTCACTATCAGAAGTTGCATCATCAACTATCTTCTGAATCTTATTCAGTGCAGTTGCAACAGCATTAGCAAAACCAGAGGATGACTTAAGTTCACTTTCAATATCTTTGATGGTATCCGGTTCATCACCAGTTGCATCTAAGAAGTCAGTGAATATGTTATTCTTAATCATAAACTTACGTAATAAATAAGACTTATAGATATCGCGAATAGCATCTGGCTTATCTCTATTCTCCTCACCATATAGTAGCTGTAACTTAGATGTGGGTAACATCTTATCGACATAATCTTCAACCGCCTGTGATGCAATGTTAAATATCTCAGCCTGAGATTTAAGTTCGTTAGAATCAACAGCGGGCAATTTGAATTCAATGGACAATAAGAAGTCTTGCATGCAATCAGCTACTGACATATCCTTCAGACTTACTTCATCATCCATCTCCTTACCTGTGATATTCTCATATTGCTCCTCAACTTCCTTATCCATAGCTTGTTGGTGATTTACAATGATTTCGATAAGGTCTTTCATTACCGTACCGCTATTAACCATATACTTCTTACCGTGATCAGTTATGAGACCGTTATAAATCTCTTGTTTGAGTACAGTAGATTGGTTGAATAGAATGTTTCGTTGAATAGTATCAATTGCAAAATCAGAACTCGCACTTGATAGCAACATTTCAGGTACAACATCATACGCCAAGTAAACTTCTTCTTTATACTTTTCATATATTTCAGTGTCTACGCTGGTGTTGTCGGTTCTTACATTTTCGATGGCAACTTTAGAATTACTTAAATCAGGATGTCCCTCAACGGTAATGTTAGTACCACTTCTAGCTACCGCACGGTAAAGATCGTGTGGGTTAGATTTATCTAAAGGATAGCAATCTTCTTCTTGTCGATATACATTTGACAATAAGGCTATTACACTTCCATCAGGGTCATCATCTTCAGGGTCAATGGTAATATTAATGTTCTTCTTATTGATAGAATTATTAATAGCACCCATTGTGTTGGCAAAGGATAAAGTACTTCTAATGTTGTTCAATACCTTATTCTTCTCATGAAGTGATAAACCAATGCCATTTTCATCGTAGTCAAATGCAATGTAAGTCATAAGCTCAGCTGGAATGAATAGAACTTGGGTTCTACGTTGTTCCATTGCTCTTGATAACATGATGCTATAGGCGTTGTGTATTTCCGGTAACTCAGCATTATGGCCATACTTACCATTGGCCAATCGTGAAGTTAAATTACTAACAACATTATCTCTGAATTTAGATCGGAGTTCATCAAACCCTATTTCAGATTTAATATCCAAATCAGATATGTTCAGGTCATTTTTGATCTCTTCTAACATTGAACTTGAGGTGCTAGATATATCCTTGAACCCACTTGCCTTTTCTAATTGTCTAGCCGTATTACCGCGAGATACTGGATAGCCGTCTTCACCTAGTAGTACATAGTAACCAAAGTGTTGCTTAACGTCACCCGGAACATATACAGGTACCACAGAGTCATGTGGTAAGGACATAACCAACGGATGTCCTTTAGTTGCTCTATCTATGTCCTCAGCGGTTTTAACTGTTAGTGAACCATCTCTAGTTGGGGTATAGCGAGTATAGAACATACTCGCAATATCAGCCCGTGTTAACTGGACTTCTTCTTCTTTGTTTTCAGTACCATCGGTTTTACCTTTAAACGTAAGGCTCTCAGTAGATGCGTAACGTTTAGCTATCTCACCAGATTTATAATTTCTGTTGTGATGACCTATCTTGAGAATGTCTAAGTTATCACTGACTACAAACGCATTCTCTAGACTCGATAACTTCATCGGTTTCGTTTTACCGTGGTTTTCTACACTACCAGTCTTATCAACTTGTACGGATCCAAACATCTTACTTTCAACGGATGGTGCACCCAATAGACTTTCAGCTTCACCTAGTATCTTTTTAAATTTAGCTGGTAATGATTCATTACTTACCTGAGTGCCGTTAATAAGTTCATCGATAGATGATTCTGGTATCACCGCCATGGGTACACTACCATCAGTAAAAAGTGCTTTCTTAAGCACATTTTTATGTATATCGTTGATCTTATATTTTTTATCAAAGAACTCTTGTACGTAGTCTATTAACTTCTGCTGAAGATCAATAGGTAGTGCAGAGTCGTTCATCGTATAGTTAAGTTTAGAACTAATTAAATCATTAGGTGCAATCATCGATGAGATTACGATGTTAGCAACTCGAGTCAGATCAGGTGATATTTGCTCTACATTTCGAGCATCTATCATTTTTTGTGATTGACTCTTAAGGATCTTAGTTAACTGACCTGTAGGAGTTACTCTTCCTTTCTGGTTCGGGTCACTAACTAGTTTTTCAAGCATCGCTTGCTGATGTACATTAGGCTTATAGCCCTGTATAACAGGTGCAGAGCCTGAAGATTTCATTTTCTTCATAATTCACCCATAGTAAAAAATACCAAATCATAATATCAGGAGTTTGTATATGTCGGTACGCTATGCACAACAGATAGAATTGGATGCAAAGTTAGCCAGTTCAATTGTGGTAAAATCAAGCCACTTGGCGAGACACGTATCGTCAAATCGTGAAATACTTCTAGAGTATAAAAGGGCAGGTAAGCAATTTGATCCTCACAATCCTTATTCCTGGAAATACTATTTAAACCTTGCAGGTGAATATCACCTGTCAGACGAACCTATGACCATCAGGTCAATAGATACTTTAGATACTATACCTTTTACTAAAGAATCGTTAAAGGTCCATAGAGCAACTTACAGGGAGTATTTGGGCAAGCCTGAATATCGAGCTGAACTTGAAGTTAGATATCCTAAGAACGTAGATTTGATAGAAGGTATATTGAATCCAGTAGATATTGATATTGCCATCAATGCTCGTGAGAATTTAATACTGACCCATAATAAGGATTTAGTTGAATATAATGAAGTAAGCCTCATAGAGCAACTTCAACATAACATCGATACTTACTTTAGAAATTGGGAAAATAGAGACTATGCTAAAATAGAAGATGGGTACTCTTTGGCTCAGTATTATGTCGCCATGACTTTACTCCCGATTTTCATTAAGAAGATTCGTGAAAATAACATCAGAACATTTGAAGTACATAGCTTTTACGTTTGGAACTATCTAGAGTCTAAAGCTGGTTTAGGTAGATATAGAAACTACTTAACCAAACAACAAGCTCTGTGGCTATATCGAAATATTGACCACATCTTACAGAACCTAGGTAAGGATAGTAATGTTCAATTACTAGTTGATAACTTATTGACGCCACAGGGTATCCCACTTGGTGTTTACGACACTAAACTAAATGTGGGTCAAATGACTAAAGGTGGGGATTCTGAACCATTTATGTCAAGGCGTCCATTAAATTTCACGGACGTAGTTGGTTCAGAGCCAATAGCCAGATCACTCGATAGAACACTTGAAAAGATGATTCCTCTGGCAAGAGACAATCACATCAATTTCGAACAGAACGCAAAGCAGATCGAAACTTTGTTACAGTTAAGCTCTAACTCATCGCATCCAACTAAGTTATATGAATCTGAATTGGTTAGTAGTGAAATAAGAGATGTATACCCTCTAGTGGATGTACTGATTAATCATTGGGCTTACCTAGCCTACATGGGCAAGTACCGTTCTAAGTTTACTTTCATAAATCCTAAAACTTCAAATGTGATGAACATGGATGCACTGGAGGCTTTCTTAGTTTGGGTTTATGTAACAGGTAGAATGTTAAATGTACATATAAACGATATTGATGATTACACTCTTTTTAACTTAGCACCACTTAGCATAATCGATAGAGATGTGATGAAGACTAAGGTTAGCCCTAATAGAGTATCAGCGATTCAGGTTGATAGACTTATGGATACGCTACCTATAGTTAAAGATTACATATCGCCGATTGACTTTAAAGAGTCCTGTGTGGAAATATTCAGGGCTTATAAAAAGGGATTGGTACAAATTAACTCTATTGAATTATATCATGGTAGGGGCCAACTTAGATCTGTGTTTAATAGGTTGTATTCCCGTCGCACATTAGAGATGTCTAAGTTGGGCTACAGTACTTTCCAAGATCTTTTCAATGAAAAGAAATGGAATCTAACTGAGTTACAAAAGGTGGATTATGAGAGATTGTCTGCTGAAATAATGAATAAGGTTTTAAACTTAGATTTAGAAGAGCAAAACCTATCCACTAGCATTCAAACTGCGCTAATAGAAATCTTTAACAGATTGACCAGTTTGCATTGTAATGTTATTAAATCAGCCAGTGCTAACAATGTAATTGTCACAGGTGGACAAATACCACAGTTAGGTAATATAAAGTCACATTATTCCAGTCATGTGTATGTACACATGTTAAGAGAAAAGATTGAGACTAAATCTCAAGCTAATTCAGACTGGAATAATGAACGTAAATCCCCTGTGGATGTTATTCCTATTTCATCAGTTAGAAAATCAACCACAAGGATATCGGCTAGAGTCAGATCTAAGATCGGATTCTATAAACGTTCACCAATTCATGTAAATGTTTCAAGGGTTAGAAATGAAAGTAGATGATGTAAAATCTCATTTAAGGGATGTTAATTTCAATAAGCAGCGTATAGTTAACATAGAGACACCACCACCTGGTGATCATTTCAAAGTAACATTGGAGGACATTAACGGAAAATTAGATCACCGCATTATTAATAAAATTAACTTAGGTGAGTTAAGAGATGTTGATAAATTCATCGTGTCTAATTACTACGATACAACTAATGAACTCTTAGAGGAACTTAATGAACTATATGACTTCAACTTAAGGTTGGACGATATAGTTATAGAGCCAATTACATCTAAAGAGTTTGTTCTGAAATTTAAAGACACTTCCTTATACACAGGTGATCTAAAGGTTGAAATGAGACCAAAGACTGAATCCATTATCCGTATGATGGATGGTCAATTTGAAAGTGTTATAAAGTTAAAGACAGTAGATAGTGATCCTAAGTACTTAACTCGACACTTATCTTTCGATTACCTAAGAGAATCTCTTAAGGAACTTCAACTGGCGGATAGTCTATCCACACAACTTATCAATGGTGTACTTGCTAGTTTACCAGATTGGGAATGTGTTCCTGAGTTAAGAGAAAAGAACTTATATGGTGCGCTAGTTTCTTACAATGGTAGCCATGACTTAAAAACTAAACCAGAAACAATGGTACTTAAGTTAAAGTTGAACCCTAAATATTGTAGATCCTATAGTGGCGAGTTAGAGTTGTATTATTAATAATTAGGAGAGGGGCGGTGAGCCCCTCTCCTATGTTTGTAGAATCCTATGAATATAATGTTCTTACTTTAAACCAATAAGGTCTTGACCATGTCTAAATTAGAATTTAACATATCCGCTTTTCCCACGCGGGTAGATAACATAGATGACAAATTACATGTCACCTATTCTGATGGGTCTACTATTAATAAGGGACTCATACCGGGCTATGCCGATAAAGAAGTAGTGAATCCATATATAGATGACAAAGGTTATCTAAAGTGGTTCTACCCAGATGAAACCGAACATGGTAACTTTTTGGTTAGAGTTGACACTGAAGTTAAAATTGAAATTGCACCTGTAAATACATTCGGCTTATATGAGGGTATGTCAAGAACTGATCTCAGTGATACATACCGCACAATGAAGCAGGGTAATGTCTTACTCGAAGATACCTATACTCCTCTAGTTCTATCTCGCTATCACCCAGATATTACATCAGGTACAAGAGAATATGTTGATGGAAATGGAAACAAATTAACTTGTTCTGAACCTAGTACCAACGCATCTTACGGCATGTATAATTTAGCCGACTTCACAACTAACCAGCGACACTATTTCTCACAAGGTTTAGCAAATGCTTACTACCAGTGGGAATTCAAAGACACGGCTTATTTAACTGGTGCCGTAGCTTGTTTGTGGTATTCAGAAACTTCACCTTGGAAATTTGAATATTCCACTGATGGCATTAACTGGACCTTAATAGAAGAAAAACCATTGCCTTACGATGGTAATCGTGCAGGTGATCCTCTCTTCATTCAAGGTAAGTTAACCGATGACATAATGGGTTGTGGTTACTACCATCATTTCCCAAAACCAATCACCTGTAAATTTTTAAGATTGACGGCCCCGTTTGCTGGTAGATCAAATGTATGGCGCGGTATTCAAATATTTGTACCTATCACTAATCTTCGTAATATTGCTGTGTCTATGGAATACAGTAATGTTTATTTTGATATTGATTCATTTAGCACTTTAGAATCTGCGGACCAAATCTTTTTAAGTGAAAACCTAAAGGAGAGAGATTCCAATGCAGAAAATGCCATAACTACAGAATCTAGAATGGTTCTGGAAGTAACGGATGATAGAGTCTCTAAATACATGGAGCCCATTGTATTTGATAAGAGGGTTACAAATACGATCCAAGGTGCATCTGACTTATTTGGTGGATTAATATTACCTGAGGGCAATTACTTCGCTAGATTAACCGGTGTGCCCAGCATAGACAACACTAGTCCCGCCATAATGCATAAGGGTGATGATGCATTTAGTAACCACTATGGTGTACCATGCTGTTTCTTTGATGAAACCACAGGTCTACCTTTATCTGAGGTTAAAATTAAATCAGCTAGCAATAAGGTTTTGGGTCTAGAGGCAATTAAGCAGATAGTTGGTTATCCAGATAGAAATACTTATCGCACTCTATTTAGCGACCGTGCCGTTGGTAATACTTATTTCCTAGGTAACAACGAACTTATAATCGAACTTGATTATCACAGAAATATCAGTACCATTCAATTTTTAAGTGGCTACGCTTATTACCAAAACACACTTGAAGTTGAAGTCTACGTATCTGATCTTGGTGTAGATTGGACTTTAATAGGGACGTGTAATTACAACGTTGCTTCTCGTCATAACCTAAGTGATCAACAGAAAGTCAATGCTAGAACCAAGTGGCTTAAAATCGTACCTAAAAATACAGCTGATACTAGATTTGGATTAAGTAAAATATTCATCGGCACCGATGAAACAGCTACAGCGACAGAAGAAACTACATTTAATTTTGAAGTTCTCTCTGAGCGCACAGTTACATTTAGAAATATTCATAAATCTAGCTTTAACTGGAAAGGTTGTAAGTTGGAGCTTTACCGAACTGAATTTACAAATAAGGCGGCGGCTTATCAAACTGATGTGAACGGTAGTACTACTGTGCTAATTGAAGTTAATGATTCTGAAAGTGCACAGAAGTTAAATGATGGTTCTGACATTAATTTCAATCGCATACATGTCAATAATATTTTCGATAGGGATGATTATACTCTTGAGGGTCCAGATCACTGGAACTGGAATGGTCGTACCTTACCTATCGAAAATTTAAAGGTGACTGGACGCATTTCTGGTACTCATCCTTGGAATATGTATGGTTTACAAAATGTTGAGGCCGGTGAGATAATAACTGAATATCCTGAACCTATTACATTCACACACTTCATCGAAAGGATTGGTGATTCCGACTATAGTTCCAGTGATGTCGACTATGACTATAGAGTAGTCATAACTGGTAATTATTTTTATTTTAAAGCACCAACTAGAATAGAAATAGAGGGGTTCAATGAAAGTACACAGCAGTGGGAAAAGATTAAATCCATAGGTGCTGGACAAAAAGCCCATTACAACAATAACGACTCAGAGACACTATCTGATATAACTGAAGATGTGGACGGCGTTAGACGTGTTGCTGATATGAAGACTCGTGCTTTTGATCTTGGTGGCTCTTATACTTATAAAAAGATTAAGTACATTTGTCACTCAGATGGTCAAGGTGCTAGTATGGGCATTGATATCATGGGTGTTGGTGCGCTTGGTGAGAATCCACCTGTTAAATTTAGAGCACCTAATTCCTTTCAACTGTGGAAAATGGCTAAAGTTAATCCAGACATAAACGCTAAGTTAATTATCCGAAAAATAGAATCTGATGGTACGATAGTTGACATGTCTGATAAAGAAATTTATGTCGATAAACACGAGACAGTAGATTTCATCCAGATGACCGAAACCTTACCACCGGGAAATTATGAGATAACCTCAAAGGGTTACTTAGATGATTCTGGTTGGTACATAAAAGGAGTGTAAGTAGTGAGAAAAATTCCTGATTTAGGGTTCTATCTAGAACCCTTTGAAAACTTAAACCCTGATACACCATACCCTTATCGTGATACCAACCCTCGAGGTGGTATGGCACACAGTGATAAAACCGAAAATGGTGAATTGGGTCCACTTATCTACAATAGTCCAACATATACGATGGACGATTTAGATTTATCTGATCGAGATTATACCATTGAGTTAAAACTAGAAACATACGCATATTTTGAATTAATGCGAGTCAATGAGTCTGGTAATAAAGATGATGGGTATAATTACGATGGCTTGAGAATCTGGTATTCATCTGGTTATCTTTGGGTTGGTCGAATTGGCTATCCAGGTGCTCAGTATTTCAGAAAGTGGAAAATATATGCCGATAAAGAAGAAAGACCTGAGTACACCAATATTGTTGTAGTAAGACGAGCAGGTGATTTTACTTTCTATGTAAACGGCGAATCAAGGTTTGAACTTAAGGACATTAAACATAGTCCAGAGCAACCTTACTTTATAACTGCCACAAGTAATAACGCTAAAGTTATTTTGTTCACAGTTACCATTGACATCGCCCTGCCACCAGAGGCGCACTGGAACTACGATTCAAATAAGTTCTCCAATAAGCCATTAGCTAATTCACATTTAGTATACAAAGCTAAATCTGGCGAACTAACAATAGACGATGTGTCCGGTAGATACCTCATGGATATTTATTCGTCTGGTAGTTGGCTTATAGCTGTATTTACAAACAGAGAGCGTGTTGCGTTTCTAAGACCACGTGGACTAGACACGGGTAAAGTAATCGAAACGGTAGATTTTTTCGAAAATAAACTCAGGTTAATTCTAGATGATGCAACCGAATTAGTTGTAGATTCAATCATACCTGTAAATTCAGTTAACATTGACTATCCTAATGGATTTGGTGTGTTAAAGAGTGATGGGTCTAGACATGCTCTATTACGTGGCGGTGATGGTGTACTGGTTAAGCAAGCTGGAAGTTTGACAGTTATTAAGTCAAAAGCTGTTAAGTCAACATTTGCAACAGAAGCCAACTGTGTAATATTTGAAGAGGTCATAAATTGCGAAGATAACATGCTTAGACCTTATTTCAATGTGGTAGATAGATGGCTACCTATCCCAGAGAGTGATCTCTCTAAGCGGGCAAGTGGCAGTAACTATTTCATGGATAAGGGTAAGATGTTTGTACCTGCGGGTTCATACATCGTTGAGCTTACTCAAAATCTACCTTACAATTTTGCAGCTGGTGTGAATGGAGTTCACGTCGGTGTAAGAATCAATAACAAAACTTTAAATGAAACTATCATGAGGCACGTTAGTAAACTTGATGATAGTAAAAACATTGTCTCAATAAACGATGCTGTTGAGGTGTATCTGCCGATTGACAGTGAAATCGGCATTGATGTATATGCCAGTCAAAGTTTAACTAACATGGTATTGGATACAGTGATCAATTCAAGGGCAGTGCCACTTAAATTAGCATTTAAGAGAATTTAATAGGAATGAATAATGGATATAGTACTTAATAGTCACTTTAATCTTAATGAGCTTTCAGAGATTACTACTGATCACATTAAGGATGTCTTTGATGTACCTGAAGAAAATGCTGTGTACGTTACGGCATCTAACGGTACTTCCACCAAATTAGGTAATCTTTTACCACTACCAGCAAAAGACGTTTCTTCACTTAGGTTTGATGAGCACGGCCATTTACAGATTACAACCTCGGATGACGACGGTAGAAGTACTGAATATGATGCGGGTAGAATATTTCCAACTACGATATTGAGTGGCGACTTGCCTACAGGGGTTGGTCTAATGACCAACTCAGGTACCCTTAAAGAAATCAATCCTCAAGGTAATTTATCTTTAACTGAGAATGAACTTGGTAACGCACTGATACTTTCAAGTACAACGCCCAAGCCTGCAACTGAAGATAAAAATAGAACCTTACCTGGAAGCATGGGTTCTAAAACGGTCTATTTTAATTATCTTGGTGACTTTAAATTTAAAAGTCATTATCAAGACCCAGATGCCATCCAACACGCAACGTTTGAGTTTTCTGGTGTCGTAAGTAAGAACTGTAGACTAAAGCTAAGTGCGCACAATGAAATTGGCTCTATATCACAAATCTCTTTTATAGATACAAACTTGAAACACATCGCACCTTATCAGTGGCTAAACACAGTTGGTGCCGGTACGGTCGCAAGTAATGTACAGATCTTTGAGGTCACCCTGGATGAAATTCCAGCTGATGGGGTAGTAAATGTTGTAGTGGGTTATGCAGGTACTAAAGACACTAACATTGAGTATACCACAGCCGCTTACAGTGAAGGCACTGAGCCAGACTTAATGACTTGTGTATTAGAGCAGATGAACGCTGACGACTCTAAATTAGTTGAGTATGTAAGTGATGTGGCTTATCCTTTCCTAGAAAAGTATAACGAATACAGCAAAGCTAACCGAGCAGCTAGTTATAAAATTCATAACTTACATTACGAGTACGATGGAACCAGATACCGAGGTATTGAGGATCTTGGTGATCGATTGATGTTGGTCCCACGTGAAAATAATTCAATTATATTTATTGATAAGTTAACCCAGAAAGCAGAATTACTTAAGTTAGAGCAGAACTGGCCATTTTGGCTATATTGTTTTACTGGCAGAGATCTGTATCTATTTGCACTTGCAAACAAAAAGATTGTTAAGGTCAACATCGAAACAAGGGAACAGTTGATCTGGGATGCACCAAGTCTAGCAACAACACTTACTAGCACTTTTTACATTCCACATTTTAAAATGGTGACTATAATTTCAAGCGTGGGTTCTCCACACTTAGTTGAAGATAACAAAGATATCAGATATTTTCAATTCCCAATTAAGTCTAGTAGTACTAAGATGGGTACATTGAGTAATCGACCTGATATCAACATATTTCCAGATATGGTTGAATACTTCAACACAGTGACATCACCTGAATTAAGTCAACAAAACATCGTTGATTTAGGTGATGGTCGTTTTCAGTTAGTAAATCAGTTTGGTGATAAGGTTACCGTATCTACTCAGTATCATCATGCCAGTTACAGCATGGAAAAGATGTTTGAGATCAGAAGTGGTATATTTCTGTTTCATGAACAGGAAGTCCAGCCGGAAGTTATCTTTGAATTTGCAGAACCCACAGAAGTACTTGGTTTTGCACATGGCTTAGCTGGTGATCAACAGACTAATAAGAACTTTATTATCTGGGTTTCAAATGATGGTAGTAAATATAATCTACTTTTTAATTATGAAATAGATTACATACCATCCACTGTGGCTAATTTTAGAAATCGCTCGGATGATGAAAAAATTGTTAAGTTATTTGCAGCCCCACTGAACTACAAGTTCATTAAGGTTATGTTTACTAAACTAGAGGGTAGAAACGCAGCTACCCATGGCTTTAGTTTCTTAAGTCCACTTGTGGCCAGAGATCGAAATCTAAGACTTGTGGAAAATAAGAAATATCCAGCAGAGTGGGAATTGAAGCAATGTCAAGACGTTCTTTATGCTAAAGACAAAGTCAACAACGAAGCGATGTTGTTTAATGAGTCTGGTGAGATCATCATGGATGGTAAATTCACCGATGACCTAGTCTCCGTTCAACCTCGCAGAAACGGTTTCCTAGCCATTGAAAGAACTTACGGTAGTACCATAATCGATGCTACAGCAGATAACAATGGCAGTTGGTATTTTGAGGGTACTAACCGATATGGTGGTAATTCACCATGGATGGCCTTCGATGCTAATTCTGATCCTGATGCGGTATATAAACCTGGTAACACATATCGAAATCTAGACATGGGTGAGATCACTCCAGAGAATTCGGTCTTTATGTACGTTGGTAATAAAAATCGTAAAATCAGGTTTGATAAAATTCAGTATAACGCAGGTATTCACAACCCTAAAGATTTTAAAATCGTAGCTAGGGATAATACTGAGTATACTGAAAATCGTAATTTGTGGAAAGTAACTGCAAGTGGCGACGGTACATCAAATATGCCTGCGACTCAGTTAATTAAACCATATCTTTTAACATCGTTTAATAATCAGGGTTCGGCAACTTGGCCATATAACCACGGGTGGAGAACTGACGCTATTACAGCGGGTCATAAGCCTTGGGTACAAATCGAGTTTGATAAGGAAATTCAAATAAGCTCATTACAGTACTTTAATAGTACATGGCCATCAAACTTCTATCACGACTGGGTATTTGAGTGTTCTAGCGATGGTGTCAATTGGAGACCATTAGTAGTTGACCAGACAAAGGGTTACCGTAAGGTAGGTGTTGCACAGGAATCTTTCGTTGTCTTCAATCCACAAACAGCTAAGTTCTTTAGAGCGACTGTAGGTGCAGATAAGACTTCAGGTAATGTTGACTTATGTGGTTTAAAATTCAACCTTTCAGAATGGGAGATTCTAAGTACGCAATCTAATGATAGTAACTTAAATGAAACCCGCACCATCGATCTGGGTCAGTTCTATGAATATGATGAAGTTGGTGTTTGGTGTGACAGTACGCTCTCAACCGCTAGAATTGTGACTTTCTATGAGTTTGCACCCATTGACAGTTCTAAAGGTCACACTCGAGAAGCTAAATTCCTAGACGTTGAGATTGGTGGCGTGACTAAAGAAATACCCCTAGACGCCAGAGAGTTTGGTGAATTCAAATGGTTAAATGAGCACGCTAAAAGCATAACGACCAATCAACAAGTTAGTTCATGGGGCGCTCAAAACTTAAAAGATATAACACAATCGACTTGGTGGAATGCTGGTAAAGTTGGTCCTTACCATGCGACTTTCGAGTTTGAAGAGAAAGTTAGTCCAAATGAATTTTATATTCAAGCTCCACATACCTACTATCGTAGATCGGGAAGATACAATTACTATTTCAAAGGATGGACTCAGTGGGAAATTCACAGGTCGGATGATGGTAATAACTGGAGTACCTTACTTGAAGTTCAGTGTACTGAAGATGGTATGGTATTCTCAGGTCCGGTATCTGGAGTAGCCGAGGACATTTCGGTTATCAAAAATAGAATCCATCCCGGATTTAATACACCTGCAGACCTTGAGGAAAGCTTGCAGCTAGTAAAAATAAATGGCTTCTATAGTGCTAAGTATTGGAGAATTCATTTCCCGGCGCAGGGTAACTCAAATAACGAAATTGTTTTTGGTGGTATGGGACTTAGTCACAATCAATCAGAGATGCGCAATGTGGGTCACTACCACAAAGTTCAACGTAAGATTGAAGCCTTACCCATGCGGGCCCATGAACTTGACATACTGCAAGGTAAGGATGAGTCTAAATATGTCATGGGTATATTTGGTGCACCTTCGCAGTTATTCTCCTTAGATGCAACATCAAAGAAATTTGAAATTGTTTCTGAAGATACTAACTACACGCCCGAAATAGAAGATGCGGTTGGTTATAAAGGAGAAGTGGTAGAGGCCAAAGTATCCTCAGGTGGGACATTCCCTTACCAGTTTCCAAGTAGAGATTCAATAGTTAATAGCTTTGACTCCCTAATGGGTTTTTATATTAACCCAGGAACTAGTGCATATAAACCTAAGGAGATATACGCAGTGGCCGCTGTTGAGCACGACGTTGACAATAAATTCAATATAATGCCATCAAAACATTGGCAGTGCTTAACCTACGATCACGATAATGCTTCGGTCATCGAGTTTAACAACCCGTGCATATGGAGAACTGCCCCGGCAAGTGGTGCAACTATCTATGATCAGTGGTGTTCTATGACTGAGAAGGTTGATGGTAATACTTATATCTTCCCAAGTACAATGGGCTCTGTGGGTCGTGTGTACCCTGTGGGTGTGTCAATTGACTTACCTAAATTCACAAACCCAACGGATGGCGTTGAGTCTACCCTAGCTCATTTAGAGTCTAACATGGGTAGTCTGATTGGTAAGTTTGTTGGGGACGTAAGTGATTACTTATATTACCACACTGTAAACTTTGAAATGCAAAAGGAACTGGCTAATCCGTTATCTTGCTTTGATGTTAAACGACATGGTGTGTATCACTACAATGGTTATGTCTGCTTTGGTTATAAAGGTGCTGAAAGATCATGGACACTTGAACTTAATCGAGTTATGAACGTAGACGGTTTTGTACTTGGTGTAATGGTTAAGGCTGATAGAGTAGTTAAGTCCGGTATTGTCGATATTCGCTCTGACTCGTATCACGTTGAAGTTTCTATGGATGGGGAGACTTGGACTGAGTTAGGTGCTTATTATCAATCTGTGGATGGGATCATTCCAGATACAGACCCGTTCTATTACCTACCAACGATTAAAGGAACTGCAACAACAGCTAAGTTTGTTAGAGTTACGTCCAAACGCGCTGATCCATTGGATATAGCTCACGGTATCTTCGACCTTAAACTTTTGACACCAGACACACAGATGGTTACTACACCTAGTGAAAGAGCCGTTAGACTATCTGGCGTTGAATTAAGTGAAGCTGAGTGTCGAGCTACCGTACAACTACCTGATGGTAATATTCTTATCTGTCCTAAGGATGGTGGGAAGTTCCACATTGTTGATACAACAGCTGGAGTTGTAAGTGAGGTACCTAATTGTGATCTATATAAAGTCACAGGTGATGTCACACACGCATTCATGAACGAGAATGGCATTCTTTACGTTTGTAGTTTAATCGGTACTATCTATAAGTTTGATTTTAACGATAATTACAAGCTACTGGGGGAAATAACAAGCGTGACTAGAACAGTACTTGACTCGGTATTACTTGAAAATGGTTACAGATTCTTACTGACCACTTTCGCTAATTCGGAAGGTTGGGTATTGAATGTCGCGAATGACGTCATTATTCGGAAATCATATGTAGGGATGACTACTGCTACCGGATATTTCTCAAAGTTAATGGCCTTGCCAGGTAATCGGGTACTTTGCTTTCCAGATTTGAATTCGGAAAAATCAACATTTGAAGTTGATGTTGATGCAGGTATAGCCACTAAGGTTCATGACTCAATATCTAATAGACAGTTCATGGATGTTGCGACAGATGATAAAGGAAATGGTTTTGTTCTAAGTTGTGGTACTTCACAAGGTACCGTACGTAGAAATATGTACATAGAAGCTATCGACACTTCACCTTTACCTCCGGAGTTAGTGGCCTCCAAAAACTTACTTTAATTGCAGGGGCTGTAAAGCCCCTAACTTTAACATTTAGATAGTCAGGAGTTCTATGATGACCCCGGAATTAACTACCCGCCTAGAATCGGCGTTGGATAAGATTGATGAACTCAATGTTCAACACGATCAATATATAAATGGTGGGGACACGGAGTATATGACCACAGCCTTGGGTGTAGATGTACCAACATTAGCACATCAGGCTAAAATGGCACAAGACGCTAATCTCGACCTTAATGAATTAATTAATGATACTGCAGATCACTTTGATCAGCAAGCACAAGACCCTAATGGAGGAAATGAGTAATGTCGAATGTCATCACCCCAGAAACTAAACTAAAGTTTTTTGATAGTATCGAAGGTTTGGTACTTCGACTATTAGAAGATGCCAAAGTAACGTGGGAAGAAATCTTACCTCACATTACTCGTTGGTATATAGAAAATTCACCAACTGCAGCAGAAATCTTAGATAAGAACAGTACTAAGATTACTAATGTTAGTCAAACGTACAAAATTGCAAAAGCTGCTATCGATGAGTGGATTGGTGTTACCCCAGGTGCACTAGATACACTTACTGAAATCGCACAGGCTCTTCATAATGATGCCGACATCATTAATAAGTTAATTGCTCAAATCGCACAAAAGGTAGACAAGAAAGACTTTATGCGTCTGACAGTTTACCCTAACTCAGACTTTGAGCATGAATACTTTGATGGTATCATGAACTGGGATGTAGGTGCTATTAGTACATTTAATCCGGGTATCTATACTGGTTTATGTAGTACATCTCGCGTTAGAATTGATTCAAGCTATGAAGATCTTCCAGATGTGTCTGTTGTTAACGTTCAGGTTCACATTACATCGGTTCAAAAATTTGTAGTAATGGCATCTGCAGCTCAAACTGATTTTGACATCAAGCACAATGGTTGGATACCACGTGCAATCTATGTTAATGGTAATCTTCAGCAAAATGCTACTTTCGATATTGATACTGTAGATATCGTTAAGGTAGCCGGTGCAGTCATCAATCAAGATGATGAAGTTCGAATTGAATTTATCGCAGGTGAAGCTATTCCTGAAACAAGTTCTGAAGTAAGCATGCAGATGAGTGCTTCGATCGGTGGCAATGAGTTCAAACGTGGCATCTTAATTAAAGATGGTCAACCATTGGATGACGCTAAGTACTTCACCAATAAATGGTCTTCACCAACTTACGATCAAATGGCAAGTATGGACTTTATAACCCAGGCCCTAGTTGATGTCACGCAGAAGTTAAAAGATGGTACATTACCACCGCAATCATAACAAGTAAGGAGTTAGATCATGAGTGATGATTCAGTGGTAGTCAATACCTCAAAAAATGAATTACTTGAATTGATCAACACGCAGTATAGTCCATTACCGCCCCTTACTTTCATTGAGGTTGAAATACAGCCACCCGCTGTACTTCCAGATAACGTAGCAAAAGCGTGGGGCCGTAATAGCTCCGCCGTTATCGTTAACCGTGAAGATGAACTCAACAACCAGGCTATTTATTATAATCGTCTAGATTTAATAGAACTTTTTGGTAATCAGAAAGTTCCTGTTGTGCCTGATATAGACACAGTTGAGACAGCACTAACTGCGCTAAATGAACACTATGGTTTAGATATTAATGAACACGATATCGAGTCACTTGTTCTTTTAAATGACTATACAGTTGATTTAACAATCGCTCAAAGTAGTTACAAGTATTTTCCGGGCGTAACAATTAACATTTATGGTAATGGTTTTGTAACTAAACTTGAAAAGCTAGCCGATCGCTATTGGATAGATATCAATGTTGACTTACCAAGAATAGTAAATGGGCCCACCGACACAGAGAGCTAATAAACAATGGAAGATTTTAATTTTAAACGAACGGCACTCTCACTTGCCATCGAGGGCCTAGTAGCGGAACTCGGAAGTAATAAGAAAGCCATTGTAAACGGTCAGGTCGACCCAATTACTAATGAGCTTGTTCTTATTCGTGGTGATAACACAAAGATACCTTTAGGTACTGTAGGTAAGCCGGGTAAAGATGGTGACCCCGGCGTTAGTATCATCAACGTAAAGTTAATTGAAGATCCGCTTCAAAACAACAATGTATTCATCCAAACTGAATTATCAGATGGTCGAGTACTACAAACAACTAATTCACTAAACGGCTATAATGGTAAGTCCATCCAATCAGCAACTGTTGATCAAGAGACGAATTCATTCATATTCACCCTTGAAGATGGCACCATCATGGAACCAGTTCCAGTGTCTGGTTTATCAGTGCGCTCAATTAGCGGTGTGCACGTTGCTGACGGTGAGTTAGTCTGGGAAATGACCGATGGTACCACCATTGAATCAACTGGCATCGCTGAGGCACTGAGAGGTCGTGGTGTATCTGGTGTTGAGAAAAAAGAAAATGGTGAAGTAATATTCAGCTTTGACAAAGGTGCCGAAACTGAATCTATCGGCATAGTCAAATCTCTAGAATCTGCTAGCATTACCCCAGAGGGTAAGTTAGAACTTATCATGGACAATGGCGATAAGGTCGATCTTGGTAAGTTCTTAAAATACACTGGCGTTAGTATTGTAGATGGTCAGCTACAATTCACCACTAACCAACCGGACGCTGAAGCTGTTGTTAATTTGGGTCCACTAACTAGCGTTACTGGTGCTAGAATTGAAAATGGTAATGAAGTCGTATTCTTAACCAACCAACCAGCACCTAACGATAAGTTCAACATCGGTCCTGTTGAGAACTTGCGCGGTAAAGATGGTATCGGCATTAAAGATGTTCGCATTGCTAACGATACTGTCTATGTAACGTTGGATGACGACAGAGTTATTGAGAACCCAGTGTCAGGCATTTCACCTATTGATGTTGTAGGTGCTCGTTTCGACCAAGTTGAAAAAGAGCTTTACTTACAGCTATCTAGTGGTGAAGAAATTGCAACTGGATTCAAAGGTGATATTAAAGGTGACTCAATTGCCGAAGTTAACTTTAATCCAACCACTGGTGAGTTACAGGTAAGGTTTGATAACGAACAGGCACTTAGAACTATAGGTACTGTACCTGTAGCAACTGACATGCGTCTTGACGTAGATGGTACTTTATCATTTAAGTGGTCGCACGAAGATACCCGAACTAATCTTGGCTCTATAAAGCAAATGCTTGGTATTGAGCGTGATGAAGTATCTGGTGAAGTTACAGCAACGTTTAATGATGATCCGGAAAATCCAGTTTCTCTAGGTTTCATTAAATCGGTAGAAGCAATTACCATTGATGGCGATGACCTGTTGGTTAGAATGACAGGTGAAACTGAACCACAAGTAATAGGTTCATTACGTGGACCTAAAGGTAATGATGGTGTTTCAGTACAAAACCCAAGAGTTGATGAAAACTCAGGTAACTTATTACTTGAGTTAGTTGACCACGAAGGTAATGTACAGCTTGAGGACGTTGGTCGTGTTCGAATGACCGTACAGAACGTTCTAGGTCAGAACTATTCATTTGTAGCTGAGGCCGGCCAAACAGAGTTCCCTGCGGCACATGATGGCCAAGTACTATTGCTTGTCGATGGAAAGATGATTCCAGATGGTCAGGTCGGTACTGAGACCAAAGAAGTGGTAGTCTATCGAGGTCCTGCACTAACTGGCGGCGAGAAAGTACGTGTCGTTTCGTTTGTATCTGGTGGTCCATCGGAAACGGGTCGTGGTGTATTCTCATTTGAATCTACAGGTGAGCACACTTACAAGATCACTCTTGAAGATGGTACGGTGTTTAATATTGACACCGAAACAGATGTAACGGCTAAGCTCGATGCCATTGCCATCGATAAGGTTGAAGTTAACCAAATCGGTGAGCTAGTTGTTCACTTCAAAAACGGTGATGTTAAAAACGCAGGTCGCGCTAACAAAGCAATCAACACTAAATCTGCACGCATTGAAAGTGACGGTAGTTTAGTTATCGTACTTGATGATGATACAGAGTTTGTTGCAGGTAACGTACTCACTAATGTTGAGGTATCAGGTGCGCGCATTGATGAACGCGGACACTTATTCATTCAGATGAATGGTGGTGGTGAATACGATGCAGGTTTCGTTGCTACTTATCCTACTAAAGCAGAGGTTGGTGCTGATAGTATTTTACGTATCACTTTAAGTGATGGTAAGGTATTAGAAGCAGGTATGGTTCGTAACCCGCTACTGGGCTCTATTCGTGAGTGGGTAGCATATGAGGGTCAGACCAAGTTCCCAATCAAGCACGCGGGTTATGGTATCTACCTAAGTGTCAATGGCTTTGTTCAAGAAGTTGAAGACATTGATCTAAGTGACCCTAACAACATTACACTTGCCCCACGTAAAAGTGGTGACCGAGTTAAAGCTTTACTTACTACAGATGGTGCGACTTATGTCAAAGGCATTGAAGGTGAGGAAGAAGCTGAAAATAATTCGTTCTATGGTAAAGTCAATGACAAGATGGGTTTCCATGAATTAGATCTATCTAAGGTTGCTAAGCCTTTAGATCTAACTGCAACGTATGATGGGCAAACTGACTTCCCAGTTGCTATTGCACATCAGCACAACGTTTACATCAAAGGTAAGTTGGCGTCCCCTAGTGAATACACGGCTGATGTTGATAATCGTACATTAAAGGTTACAACACCTCTAAATGCGGGCGATTGGGTTCGGGTCGAAAACTTAGTTGATCCTAACGCTGCAGGTGGTTTCTTAGTCGGTGATTATAACCGTATCGCTTTTAGAACGTTTAACCCTGGCGGTGACTTCATTAAAGGTGATTGGCGTCTACGTCAGGTTAATACCATCATTAACAACTCCAACGGCTTTAGATTGGACTCTAACCGTATTATCTGGCCTGAGGGACGTTACTACATTAAAGGTTATGCTAAAGCTAATGGTGTAGGTCAAAATGCACTTAAGTTACTTAATGTAACTACGGGTAATGATCTACTACCGCCGTTAGAAGCTGCATGGGCACCGCTTAGTATTCGTGAGGTTGATACTACGGATGTAAACTGTGAAATTAAAGGTTATGTGGAAGTAACTCAAACTTCACTAGTTGCATTAATGCACAAGTGCACTAAAGACCGCCGTAAGGTAGGTTTTGGTAACGGATCTGCTACCGGTGGTAATGACTCAAGTAAAGGTGCGTTAGGCATTCCTAGTAACTTAGTCGATCTTGAAATTTGGCGTTTAGGTGACATCTAATTCAAAAATTATAATGAGGCGTGCTTAGGTGCGTCTCATTATGTTTAATTGTATAGATCAGTCTATTATAAGTGATTTTAAAGTGAACAGTAATATTAATGTTATAAGTGATTTACCTAAACTGGTGAGATCATCTATATTAGGTAAATATCCAAAATTAAAAGACTTATCTACAGTAGCTGTTAAAGTACATCACCTAAAGAAAGAGAAGCTTACGGACCCAGAAATTAAACTAGAGCTTAATAACAACTCTAGAGTTTTCATCTCTTATTCTCGAATGGATCTATCAAAGCTTACTCTTGGACCCATATTAAAGAAGGACCTTAGGGTAGGGCACTTAGTAAATCTTATAAACGATAGGTATGACTTAGATCTATCTATCAATGAAGTTACTATAGATAAAGATATTTTAATTGCGAGTGACAAATCGTTGGTCATTCGTGGTGCTAATAAATTAGAAATAAAGGGTTAATGACAAAATGAAAAAAGTTACTAGAACCGCGATTGCGGGAATGAACATTATCGCTCGTGAACAAAACATTCCACAAGTAGTACCTAAACACACTACCTTTAATGAACACTTAAGTATCGCAGAAGAATTACAGCTTAAAGACGGTGAATATACATCGTTTAAAGGTATCATGATTGGTAATGGTGCACATATAGTAAAAATGACCGATAGTCAAATCGCTTATTTCCCTACAGTAGCCCACCGACCAATGGATACCAATTTATATAATACCATTCCGGTTGTACTTCGTCGAGAAGACGACGATCTCACATTGGAGCAGCAAAAAGGTTATGGCTTAAGAACCCGAATGCAATATCGTGGTGTTTGGTATATCGCCTACTTCCTTAAACGCATTGACGTTGAAGATCCAACAATTAAGATCTCTCGAGTACGTGTTGTCGATGGTGAAGAAAAGGTTGATTTGATTAACTTTACATCAGAAGATGCCAACCCAACAAAACCCAATCTTAATCTAGATACCTCAGCTGCAGTTGAAACGCTGGAAGATGATTACGTAGCAGTTGATAACATTGTTGAGGTTCCACTTACTCAATTCGATATTCAAGAGCTTATCAATGTTTGTAATATCGTTGAAGGTATTGATTCAATGGCAATTTTCTCTGAGCTTGCTATTGTTCATGGTGTGGATAGAAACGTTGATGTTGCAGGTCCTACGGGTGAACCATATACATTCCGAGAAGTAGCAGTAGCACAGGCTGTTGCGTATATCTGTGAGTTTAAGTCGTATAGTTCTATTAAAGATGAAGACGTCATTACGTTTAATGTTGGCGTAACTGAAAGTCTACTTACAGAACATCAGGAAGAGTCTGCACCTAATGCGGTCTCTGAGTTATAAAGACGACCGTGATATCATCTGTATCTGTGCCATTGATCCCGGTACGGATACAATGGGTTACTCCATTATTCTCTTAAATCTAAAGGACCTGACAATTACAATTGATAGATCTGAGACTTTTGTAGCATCAAAAGCACTTAGACACTATCCTGAAGTTGATAGGTCCACTAGATTAAAATGGCTAGAGAAAAAACTAGCCACGGAATTTAAAGTGGATCAACCCGATTTGATTATCATGGAATCTGCATTTGCTAAAAGGCGAATGATATCTGCTTTTGAAGCTTTGATTGAGTGCAAACAAATAATCAATAATGCCGTAGCTGAGTATAACGAATCTATGACAGTTATCTTAATTGATCCGATATCTGTTAAGTATGGCATTGGTGCCCTTAAGAAGGGTAAGAAAGTACCTAAGGTTAAAGGCAAGAAAGTAGACACTAAGGATCTCGTAAGGAAAGTAATTGAAGAAGACAAAGATCTTAAGTGGAATGGACTTGATGTCAATTTACTAGATCAGCACTCTGTCGATGCAATAGCGGTGGGCCTTTGGCTTGCTAATAACATTACAACTACTCACCTTGATTATTTACAAACCATTAAGTCGCTACAAGGGGCACTTAAAGATGCACGTTAAAAGAGTAGACTCACAGGAAAGTCTATCTGGCTTTGTACTTCGAAGTATTGGCATGATAGCCGTTGAAGAAAAAAATTCAATGATAGAGGTGCGTAATATCTACGCACCCATCTTAGAAAAAGATTTAAAGAAAATCTTTAACACTAAGATTTCAAAATATATGTTCAGTAAGATAACTCGAACATCATTCACCATTAGTCGCTTCTATGCTATCGAACTTTATTTCATACTCAAAGAACTAAAGGAAACGGGCGAGCGAGTATTCACTTCAGTATCTACCTGCAATAAAATCATCGAAGGCTTACTTGAAAATACTTGGCTTAAAGGCGTAGTTAAATATCTAGGCAGTATTGAAGATCCAATCCCATCAGCTGATATAGACCCGATGCTTGATTATTCGGCATTGTCTGAGTTTAAAGTAAAGCCTCTACCACACCAAGCACAGTTCTTTGAGCGTTATGATTATTTCACTCGTGCTTTTGATCTAAACGGCTATTATTTAGCGGCAGGTCCGGGTTCAGGTAAAACTATTGCAGCCCTTATGTTATATCGAATGTTAAAGCGTCGTCGTAACTATGAAAAGGTAATTGTATTGTCGCCACTTAATGCTGTTGACGATGCATGGAAAGAAGATCCTGAAGAATCAATGAAAAAGCCTATGCGTCGTTGGACTAAAGCATCAGGTAAACCTTTGGATACTCAAGCTGAATTATTAGTGTATCACCACGATGCTACTGATAAGCTGATGGAAGATCTGGAAAAGTTAAAGCGTTATAACTGCATGGTTGTAATTGATGAGGGTCACAAGTTCAATAATACCAAGTCAGCACGTACAGAACGACTTATTAACGCAGTCAATCAATTAAAGTGTAAAGACGTACTTTGGTTATCAGGTACACCAATCAAAGCAGTGGGTACAGAAGCCATACCGTTTATGTGTACAGTTATTCCAGAGTTTGGTACACCATATAACTCTAACGGTCGTTTAACCCTTCCAGAGCGCTTTAAGAAGCTATTCGGCGCATCCTCCAATGCGCTTGGTTACTTACTGGCAAACCGTTTAGGACTTACTACTTATAAGGTAGAAAGAAATCTTTATCGTACCGAAGAACCTATCCGTGAAACCATTAAGGTTGCTATTCCAAATGGTGAGCGATTCACATTAAAGGCCATCGGCGCTGAGATGTTAAAATTCATCGAGGAGCGTTATAAGTATTATAAGTCTATTGAAAAAGAATATACTGCTGAATACTTCAATGCTCTTGAGTATTATGAAAATGCCGTAGGTAATCAAGATGAAAAAGAATACGATCAATATCTTCGCGATGTTAAGCTGATTCGTAAGACAGTTGCATATGGCCAAATTGCGGATGTATTAGAGCGAGCTAATAAATTCGAAAAACTTGTAATAGAGCCTGTATTACCTAGAGAAATGGTCAAGACCTTTAGACACGTCAAGTCAGCGTACAAATACGTGGACCTTAAGATACGTGGTGAAGCTCTAGGTCGTATTTTAGGTAAACGTCGAGCTGAATGTCAAGTTGAATTAGTCAAGTATTTACCTTTAAAAGACATCGTAGATCAGGCCCGTAAGAAAACCATCTTATTTACTTCTTACGTTGAAGTTGTAGACCAGATGATGGATATCTTCGAAAAGCAAGATTATAAGCCTATCGCAGTTTATGGTAAGACTAATAATCAACTTGAGTCTATTATCGAACGCTTTGATAAAGACGAGTCTATTAATCCACTTGTAGCCACCCTACAATCGCTCTCAACGGCCGTTCGCTTAACTATGGCATCAACAGTCGTATTTACAAATGAGCCTTTCAGAGAGCACGAGAGACAGCAAGCTGAAGCTCGAGTAGATCGAATCGGACAAGACGGTCTAGTAACTTTAATTTCATGTGAATTAGATACTGGTACCGAACCTAATGTTAATACTCGCTCTAAAGACATCATGCAATGGTCTAAAGAACAGATTGACATGTTAATGGGTAAGTTCTTCGGTAAGATTGAAACAGGTGATATTGCAGTTTCGACTGAAAGTGGTGGATACGTTAATTTACTAACTGATGTCGATGAGCTTAGTAACTATGATCTTATTGACATCGATGAAATAAAAATGGCGGCGTAATGTCTATTGACTGGGACCCTACATTCGGTCCCTCTTATACACCTATGGAAATGTTAGACCTTGGTGTATTTGAGGGTATCTACACAGGGGTAATAAAGAACATACCTAAAAAGTACAAAGAGCATCCCAAAGTACTCCCTAAGGGATCTGAACCCGATATCGAAATCAATAAGTTTGGTGTTAAGTCTAGATCTTCATTGAAGGAGTGGCAGCGTAAAGGATGGACAACTGAATTGTCCCCTTTAGGTTGGTGGGAATGGTATATAAAGTATTTTGAGGGTAGGCGCGATGAGAAAGAAGACAAATACCAAATAGGTAGATGGAAATCTTTCGTAGCTAGACACAACGGACAGATGAGACTTTCAAGTTCCAAATGGAAACAAGAAGATTCACATCTTAAGTCTAAGCAGGGTCAATTACAATGGGCTTGGGACTTTGAACAGAAACCGACTGCTGAGCAAATTACCAAAAACGCTAAGCGTATAGCTAAAGCGGCTGGTTCTAAGATACCAACTAAAATGTCTAGAGAGATAGGGTGACCTATCTCTCTGTGTTTGCAATTCGATTTAAGTATATATTATCTAATTGATAATTTAAGTATTATTGGATTTGCGGGTCTAATATATAAACCACACTAAGTTAGGAAAACTAATGGACAATGTAATTAAATTAAATGCCAAAAAGAAAAACGATAAAGAATCTATTTTTAGACAATTTACAACAGATACACTACTAGCCAGCATAGAGTCGCTAATGTTTACTGGAGTAATATACAACTGGAATAATTATTGCGAGAGTGATGCCCCAGAAGGTTTTCCTAGTAGTGAATTCTTTGAGCTATTTGGATGTATATCAAATATACTACCCATGTACCTAAGAAGATTGATTGTTAATCCAAGGGGATCTGTTCTATTGTGTAATTTTGCAATGAGTGAAGATAAAAAGCAATCCTCTATTCTAATTGCTGTTTATAATCCCAAGTCCCCTGAAGTTCCAGTTCTTCAACTTGAATTTATAAAATGTGAAAATTATAAACCTAAAGTTGACTCTATACCTGGGCGATGTAGACACAGACCCATTCACTATACCGTCGATGGTGAGAAGGGCGATTGCCCTATCGGTCTGGGACAACTAAATCTACTTATAAATGAAATGGCCGTACATTCTCTAGACTCTGATTATCAGAACGAAATCAATAGAGAAGATGTATTTGGTTTTAAATGGGCTAATAAATACGATGACCATTATCTCGAAACCAGCGTACGTCTAAATAAAACGGTTTACACTGTAATTAAACAAAGATAAGGAACTAAGATGGAAATCTCATTAAACAACCCCGAAACTAACAAATTGGATCTACTTCACACTTTCTGGTCTAATAGACTTAATGGTTCTGATGCAAATGAAATCATCAGACAAAATTTAACTAAAGTGGAACGTGATTTCTTAAACGCATTTAATTCTTCCACTTATGTCATGCACTTGTTATTGCACTCTCAGTACTACGGTAGCTTTCCGGGACATTTTAGAATTGCCTGTCATAACGAAGATAATGAACATGCTTTTAGATATAACATCGGTGAGAACATTTCGATTATCTGGGCTACTAATGAATCTGTAATTAAAAGTGCTGATTGGGTAAGTCCGATAGAAAGCGGTCGAGTAGCTAATCCATTTTGGCTAAACGAACAAATGGATCATAAAGTAGACTACCCTTCTTTTCTTTTAAAGGACTTAATGTCTACAATTAAAAAGATCATTGCTTGTAATGACATAACAGTGCGCTCTGAGAGCGACTATAAGTTATATAAGTTAGAACTTAAATATCCAGATGACAAGGTTCTGATGTTGGTAGTAAATTTAGATAAGGGGAAATAAGGTGGATAACGTATTAGAGTTTAGCAAAAATGAAAATATGGATATGACTGGCAATATATTGCGTCAAATGAAAGACTCGGTTATAAATTGCGAGAGCTATCCAAATTTCTTAAATAGCCTAAAAGAAAACTACACCACGTCATTTCAACAATTGAACTTAAATAGCTACTATCCACTTCAATGTGGACCATTGCTATTCATGTATCGCCTATTTGAAAGATTAGAATTAGGTGCATGTATTATACCACACGGAATGGCCATTAGAAATCGATTTGTCGATAATAGACACTCAACTATTTTGATGTTATCTCTGGGTGAGATTAATGACGGTGTTCCTGTAGATTGTCAGTTGATTATTGAATCTGTCGAAACTGCGGAGTCATTAACACCGGAACAGGTAACTGAAGAGCAATCTATTCTAAATTGTTATCGTGAAGATCTCGATATAGTTAAAGTTAAAGGGAATCAAAATCAACCAGGTACTATGTCACTTGTACACATGTGTGAGTTGATAAATTATTTCGTACTTAAAGCATTTAACTTAGGTGGTGGTTATACCTATCAAGAGGCTGAGGGTGAAAACTTTGTCAAAATCTATTTTGACCAGCTAATGTTAAATGGCATCGCAAATAAGTACACACTTATAATCAATGCTAATCACTGGCGAGTAGTTACTGACGATTAATTGGAGGTCGTGTGAATAACGTAGCAAACTTTAAGCTCTATAAAGCTAAGCAAACTGCAGATAAGACATTTAACGATATGTATGCGGTATTTGTGACTGAGCAATTCATCTTAAATGATGGCGTGCAGAGTGTATTCGATACAGCTTCTAATTGTAAAGCTGCTATTGAATCTGAGATGGGTCATAGTCCTGTCGGTGCTGAAGCTTTATTAGATTTTCTATCTTCTCAGTCAAAGGTACTGGGTGAGTTAGTATCGATGTTAAACCTAAAGACTTTGGGTTGTTCTATAACGTCATACTTAATGGATGAGAAACACTTGGCGAATGACCCAGACAAAACTATTGATAAACCTACCTTTAGTTTTTTCATTGAACTTGGCAATGATGTAAACCCAGGCAAGCAATCTCCGGTTACACTTTCTTATTACAAGATATATAACGAGAAAGCTGAAAAGCCTGAGGGCATCAACCATCTATGGTATTCCGGACAACTTAGACTTAGTTGCCCAGCTAAGCCAGAACAGGCCGTTGTTCCTATACCTTTATTGGATAATGTCGTAAACTACCTCTATCATAAGCACCTAGGTTCTAATGCTGCTATGAGTTTTCATAGTGAAGATAATGGTACGCATAGCTACGGCTTTGCAAACGTGGAAAAGGATGGGGTCTATGTTTGGAAACTCACTTTAAATGAAGATTATTATCATAATTTTTAACTAGGAGTAAACTATGTCAAATATCATTAGATTACATAAAGACCCAAGTGCAGAACACACCATTAGGTGGATTCAGTTACTAAACACTGCTTTCATACAAAATCTTAACGTCGATGAGTTTCATAAACGTTATGAAAAAGATGTAGGTGATGATAAAGGTGGTTTCAGTTTTGTTCATGGTAAGATAACTTCTTTACTTTACCCTTTCCTTATGGACCTATTTAAGATAGCAGCACCGGGCAAACGTAACGTATTGAATGTGTCTACTAATTCTGAAGTAGAGGGCCCACTTAACACAAAGACCATTAGTATTCACTATGGTGAAGAGATGGGGGTTCTATTAACATTTAATCTTTTAGAATATAGTGACAATAGAACGATCGATGGAGTCTTGAGTAATCTAGACTTAGGTACTTGGGATGACGTTGATTATTATACCGATATAAAAGTCAAATCAAAACACAAAGTTGGTGCCAACCCCTCAATGGAACTGACTAGAAACCAACTTAAAGAAATGATCATTCTATTCTTAAAGCAACATGACTGGTGCCACCCCTTAGAGCCTAATGTTGATATAGATAGATTCGAAAGAGTCTTTATATGTGCAATCGGTGATACTTATATTGAAATGCACCTTATCGTTGATCTTAAACAATATGATGTATATATAGGCTAAGTAAGCAAATCGATAGGGGAGGGAAATCCTCCCCTATCTTTTTTTTCATTTCTAATGAAATTGATTTCATGTATATATAGTCTAATTGAAATTTAACAAACTATACAAGGTTTAAATTATGAGTAATATAGATTTTACTGAATTAAAGTCAAGTGATTATGTGTTTTATACATTTAAAGAATTAGCAAAGAAGTACACCAATTTAAATATCGATAATGGTAATTTCGAAGGTTTGGCATTGGCGGTATCGAATGATAACAAGTGTCTCTATGCGAATTTAAAAACGATAACATACCTTAAAGAAATTTTAGATGTAAGCGAATATTCGGTTGTTAAATATTTTGATTTAGATGATGATCAACTCTTGTTTGGTTCAGTAAAACACGAGTATGACTACGAAGCCATACTTGGAAGAATTAAAGAAGATGCGTTGACTTACATTAAGGAAAGGGACACATCGGGTGATAGTGTAGTAGAGTTAACGTTAAGACTCTTTAAACATTTTCTCAGAGGTGTGGAGTTTGAGGCATTATCAGGTAAGATACCCCCAATTTCATTAGATCCTGTTGACTTATTATTAAATAACTTAAATGATCCTAATGTAAGTTATGTCGTATCTGATTATCACTGTAGAGAAGCTGGAGAACCTTACCGCTCTGACCTATTTAATGACACTGAACTGTACTGGATGTTAGCTGGAATGAGGCCAGGGGGTGAGGTGGTGAGAAAACTTTTTCATTTCTTTACATCTGCTTTTGATGAAAACGATATCAATATAGATTGTCTTAATAGACACCTTAAAGATAAAATCACATCAGCATCTAGAAGTGATAATAAATTAGGCATGACTCTCGATACACTGCATGGACTAGGTAACAACCAACCCGAAGAGAAAGATCTTGCTGATAGATTACGCCAACAGTTAGAGCGCGTATTAAATTCAGTGGGTACAGAACACGTAATGGAAGCCGAACTATTTAACATTATGTACAGCTCTATGTGTGAACAGCAAAGGAAAATTCGTCACAATCGCTTTTCTTAATCTATGGGGACTGTGTCCCCTCTTTTTATTTTTTAATTAAAATTATAAATCGGAAACAATCATGAAATTAACAACCTTAATACATCAGTGTCAAGAAGCCTATCTACAGGTCCATGGTGCTAATTATACTCGAGTTCACCCAAGTAACTATGCTGAACTTTATGTTGGTACTTTATCAACTGATCATCATAAGAGATCATATGGTAACAATAAAAATCATTGTACCACTGCACTTAAGATGAAAGACTGTTATTTAGTGGCTACAGGTGAGAAAACAACATTCAAAAGAACTGACTTCTATAAGTCAGATCCGATGGAAATTGTGACCATTAGTGTTAATGGCTCTGGTAATGTAACATCTAGATATGATCTAGATAAGTATGTTCTTGATGAGCAAGTGGAACGCAATTTAGACATTAAGTCACTAATACGTTGGGTGTGTCCATATAAGTTTGAAAGGGACATATTGGAATATGAAAAGATTATGGTCAGTGGTGGCTCAGCACATTATCTAAATGAGCATGGTAACTGCTTAATCGTTCTTGAATCTCACCATGTACAGATGGGTTATGAACTCAAAGATATAGTCGATTACCTATATGCGGATACGGATAGACTATCTGATCATTACGACATGTTTTACCTTAGGGAATACTTTAGACATATAGGTGTAACACCAACTAGATCTGGTGCGTTTGTTATACACAAATGTAAAGAGAATGAAGATCTATCTGGATATGATGTTGGATTAACTTATGTATCTAAAGGTGAAATCAATAAATGTGGTCTTACTGGTCCCTGTATTGGAAGTTCGGATCCAAAGGTTGTTAAGGGTGCACTGGACATGCTCATGCACACCGAAGATATTGAAGTCATTATCCCGATAGAACATTTAATGTCTATGAGTCTAAATCACCTAGTTTTTGAAGTGGAAACTATAAGTGGTGAGATTATAGTAATACAATCGGTTTACAATTTATCCGGTGTAATCTCAAAAGATACCATTAAGGTTACACTTACTGGCTTTATGGTGGGTAAAGAATATCTGATGTTAACGGACACCTTACCGTTTGTAAATAGTGAATTAGAACATAACCATCACCGTTGTTGCATTACCGCTAAGGGTTTAGTAATGAGAGCCGCTGATTATCACTCAAAGCTCTTTCCTAATCTAATTGACGATATCATGTGTGATACTGGTACAGACAGTTTAGGTGGTTTCATTTTATATGGTGACCGTAAAATTGCTTTTGGGATCCATTATAAGCAACTAGATTATGACCGCAGACCACTTCAAATTAGCAATAGCTTGGAGATTGCAGTTAAGGCCTGGAAAGAAGCAGGTGGCAGGTCGCACCAACCAAAGGAGAAAGTGACACCCAAACACAAAGTAGTCAATAAAAGCAACATTGCATTTGAACTAAATATATTAACTCAGCGTTTAACGCGTGCGATTGATATTGATGATATAGATGAGGTAAAGAAATTGATTAATTCTATTGAAGATATGGTTAGTCAACTTAAATAAACTTATTAGGAGAGGGGCAACCCTCTCCTATGTTTGTTCTTTATTTTTTTGTTTAAAACCCATTTAAATGGAATTACTTTCATGTATATATCGTAGTTGTGATCTGGAGCAATGAAGCTCGACTATTAGGGAATACATAGATCATGGTAATAACCAAAAATGCAGTAATGCAAAAATTACAAAATATGGGCGGGTGTAAGTTATACCCGAAGTTCGAAGGTGACTTGTTAGTCTCAGTTCAAAAATACGAAGTGGATAGTGAAATTCGCATTGTGGATGACATTACTATCAGAACCGACACATTGATTCTAGATAAAGGCGTCATGAAAACTATCAGTGTTAATATCGATGGTAGTTACGATGTTTTCAATATAAAGCCTACTCCAACTGGTTTCATCTATGCCAGCAAAGGCGAAGTCTCTAAGAACTTCTATATTGTAATTTAAACTGTGAGGGGTCATTGCCCCTCTCATATTTTAACCATCCTCAAAAAAGAGGATGGGTTTCCCCATCCTAAGCATAAGGAATAAAACAATGCATAATATAAGTCTGATACAAGAAAACTTATCTAGAAAACTTCAGGTAACTGATTTAATCTTTTACCGTAACGATGAGCTAGATTGCATTAACGTAATGACTAAGGATTATTACCTTGGTTCATTTGAAGATGAGCCCACGTTCAACGAAGTAAAATCTGTACTGGATCCTAAAACTAAATATTTAACCGTTATGGAGATTCTTAACATTAAGAACTTCTTAACTAAATACCCTTTCGCTATACCAATTCTCTAAGGAGCAATGCAATGAAAGTCAAAGAGATTTTAGAGTATCCTTCTTGGATACTAGGTCGTCAATATGAAGGTGATATTTTTATAGTCTCCTACTTGCACGAGCTATGTACTAAACCTCAACTTAAGAGAAAGTTCACCATGACGCTTATGCTTAAGTTAAATGGTTTGAGCAAAAAGAACTTCACCGAAGAAGAGCTTGTAGATCTCAAGTATTTCCTAGATGAGATTAAGTTATTCGATAAGGAGTTCGTTGGTGTTGTTACTGTACTAAACGAAATACTAAATCCACCTTTATTTGAAGCAGTCAGAAAATCACTTACAGATAAATACATTGAAATGACCCAGTGTCAATGTCAGTAGTAAAGTAAAGTGGAGTGACGATGTTGTCTTTAAGTAAGTTTATTTTGTCTATAATAAGAATATATTTAGTTAAGGATAATGTATCCTAAATTATTCAATAAAGATGTCGCTCCGCTCCTCTCCCTTCCCCCTTGTTTACACAAGGAGGACCGAGTTAAAAACTCGTTCAATTAATAATAACAAAAAGTATAATGATACTTGAACGAGAGAAAAGGAAATTAAAAATGTTTTCAACGGTAATGTTGTTTAAGCTAACTGAGTCTCAAAGACAGTTCTTAAGACCGATAGAAACAGTTCTATTAAAATTTAACCTAATTATACTTCTAATCTTTGGAAGTCTCCCATTAGACCCAAGAGGCAATACAATGACAGATGAGATTGTTATTGTTTTATCTACTATAGGTCTGATAACTTATTTTGCAAGTGCGTTAGCAATCGAAGTAAGTAATCTGAAACGTCTGAACAACTCTAAAACTAAGAGAAGTCAGAATTAATTTAAATCGAATGTATTTCATCTATATATTGTCTAGGTGAAATAAACAAACAATAGGAGCTAACATATGTTAGGTACCGTAATTCGCTTTGGTATAGTCTTCGGACTAGGTGTCTTAATAGGTCGTGCTTATGAGCAGGACAAACAAGATCAATTCGAAGTTGAGAAGGCTCAACCTGAAAGTTCACCGGAATCTTCTAAAGAAGAAGCTAAAGAAGAAACCAAGGAGGAGTCATCAACTCCTGAAACAGATGACACTAAGGAGTCTGGGGAATAATCCCCAGCACCTAACACTTAATCAATCTAAATAAACATTAAACATTAGGAATAGTAATCATGAAAAAGTTTCCAGTAAAGAAAGCAATCATCGCAGGTACCCTAATTATCGGTGGCGTAGGTTTAGCAGCGTTCTTGCTAACCAAAGGTAAAGGCTCTACGGCTGATGAGATCGATCAAGCTGTGGAAGATGCAAATGCTGAAGATATTCAAGCTACTGATGATAATCAAGTCGAAGCATCTACAGATGACAGTGCTGAACAAGCTGCATAATTCAATGGGGTCATAATGGCCCCATAAACCTAATTTTATTTTTTTGTATAAAGCTACACAACACACATATTTAGTGAAACTAACAATAGGAATATAACAATGGCAATCGTAAAACTAATCTTGGCTCACGACTTAGGTAATGGAATAGGTTTGGATAATAAAATACCTTGGGACTGTCCAGAAGACTTAAAGTATTTTCAACGGGTAACTATGGGTGATGTTTGCTTAGTTACCCGTAAGACTTTCGAGTCTATCCTACAGTACGCACCTAAAGGGTTAAAGGGTCGTAAGTTAGTAGTATTAACCAGAAACTCAGAATGGACACATCCGGTTGCTGATGAAGTTATTGTTGATTCACCTATCTACGATGTGTTGCAAGGTTTAAAGTTAAAGTACCCAGATCAAGACGTCTCAATTATTGGCGGTGGTGAATTGTACGAACAAGCTATGGTACATGACTTAGTTGATGAGTATCACGTTACCCAAATTAACTCATATAACAAATGTGATGTGACATTCAATTTAATCGATGATCTCAAACCGTTCTTAAGGTTTGGTGAAATTACCAAATACGATTCGCACACAGTGCACGTTCTTAGACCGATGGAAGACATTAAAATTCCTATTGATGCTCGCAAGTATCAAACTGCGATGGTCACTCATGCTCGTCTAAGTATAAAGATCTCTGAAGAGAACTTCTTTAAAACAGACAATGAGTTTTTGCAACAGAACAAGGTCTCTCAGAAGTTTTATATTGAAACTGTGGCCGATTGGATTAAAACAGATTCGAAACAGCTTAGTGCTACTCTGGGTTCCGATATGGGTCTATATCCAGCCAGTAACTGGGTTAAACTCAATAAGCTCGAAGAATCAGGTATTGCATATATTGTACCTCGCACTCAAGCATCGGGTAATTATGTGTATGACCCTAAAAAGATGCAACGTGAATTAGTGAAGTGGAAAATGTACGGTGGTAAGTTAAGAGCACCACACACCGTAGTAGTTATCTTTAACTCAAAAACTAAGATGGTTTCTCTTAACGTACTTAAAGCTCTACTAGCTGATGCCGATGAGCTGATTCGTAAAACTGATCTAAAGCGTTGTGTGATTTGTAATGTAGCTAAATCACCGCAGGTACATACATTCATCGACGCGTTGAGAAAGTTAATTCCAGATAACTTCGAAATTAACGTTCGTAATAATCACCTCTATTTGGAAAAGAAATCATGTTACCGACAATTATACCCCTCTCAGGGATAGACGGTGCTGGTAAAGATACAGTATTGGAATATTTCATTGAATTTGCTGAAGAACACAACTTGACTTATGCAGTGGTTCAAGAACCAGGTGGTTGTGAGGTAGGTCGTGAAATAAGAAAGCTTCTAAAAAGTCCGATGTTTGAAATCGACAGGGATACAGAGACACTTTTATTTGCAGCGTCACGTGCCTCTAACCTTGCTAACTTACCTACTGATGTAGATATCATTTTTTATAACAGATGGTATTTATGTAGCTTAGGTTATCAAGTCTATGGTCGTGAACCAGATAGATACAAAGCTTATCAGTATTTTAAGTCAACTTGGTTACCGCTGGTACAGATGTCAGGTGTGTTAGATCTAGAGCAACATCAAGTCATAACTGTAGCTCCAGTTGAAGAGTCTTTACAAAGAGCCTTGGGTCGTGAGGAGAAATGTCGATTAGAACAATTTGATATTGACTTCTATAAACGATCTCAAGAGGCGATGTTAAATACAGATATGTCCAAGTACAGTAAAGACCCGAAAGCTATAACTAAATACGTTATAGAAAATTACAGTACTTTAGACGATCTTAAAATTAACGCCCGTAAGGTCTTTTTGGAGATCATGGATAATAGCGGATTGACCCATGCTTAATTATATGGGTCTCTAAGCCTTCTAAACGCAAACTCCAAGGGTGTCTTCGGACACCCTTTTTTACCCATAAGGAAAATTATGTCTATAACACCAGAAGAAATACTATACTCATTATTTGGATTGTTTCTAATAGTGCTAGTTATCTGTATCGTGGCAGCGACTGTAAATTCAGCGGAGAAGAACAATAATCTAGTTCGCTATCACTTAACTCCAAGTGAAGGTAACGTCAACGTGAGGACGCTTCATGCCAATTATCTTAAACTGCATCCTAGAATAGTGTGTGATCTAGATGAGGGCAAAGATGTTCAGTTGTGTCTAGATGGTTATAACCGCCACACAGCCTCATTGTTTAGAGATATGTTTTCTGAGTTTCATAAAGAAAGCCCTAGAATCAATTATCTAGCTAGACTAAACTTAAATATCACACATCGTCTACTTAAAAGTAATGAACAACTCGCAATAGAAATTTTACATGATCTACTAGAAACCCCTAATGGTTACTAATATTATGTACACCCATAGGTGTAATTTCCCTGAATCATGATGCATAGGAGAGGACGTTCGCCTCTCCTATTTTTGTAATTTTATTTTTTTTGTCTATTTCCACCCAGTCCTACAGCAGCACCAGTGAATATAGCACCCATGCCTATATAGAAAAGTCCCCCACCAAAAGTGGTGATAGGTTGTCTTGGTGCTAGTATGACTTTTAATACCTCACCTCTTTCATCTTCAGGCACTTCTTTTAATATGGCTTCTATGTACTCAACTGAATTAACCCTAGCATCGTGTTGATAAGCAAGTACACCAAAGTCAATTATGATTATCAATGAGAAGATAAATGCCAATCCAGATTTCCATCTATCCGACATCCAACCACCCAACTGATTCATTGCATCAATAAACGTCATTGTTATTCCACCTTATGTATTAATTTCATATGTACTGTTGGCTTCTTAAATGGATTGTAGCTAACTCTTCGAGCATCTATAAGCTTATCTAACTTATAGCGATGTTTATAGTTAGCTGAGTTCTCCATCACATAACCGCGATTACCAGTTATCGAATAACCATTATCAGTTTTCTTTCTCTGGTAATTGCAAAACAAGCCATTGTCATAGAAAACTGGAGCCATGTAATCAACCCCAGTCTCATGTTGATTGGCTCTGTCTACATTAACTAAATCGATGTTTAAAACTTTAACACCGGGTTCATTAATGACACCTACAAAAGTACTACTGTGATTCAAAATTATTTTCATCACTTCTCTTGATGTAAGTTCATCAAGATCAATGGCGGTGTCTTCAGGTAAACCAAAATCCGATAAGCTAAATTGACCCCTACCCAAAAGATAAAGTATCTTCTCTATAAACTCAGTTCTATATAAACTAACTTTTAAAGTTTTATCGCCAACCACGGTAATAACATCTGAATCTATATATAGATACCCGAGTAAGGATAGGAACACGGTACCCTCACCGATTGGTTTATCTAGATCTATATAAACTACACTAGCGGTGTTTTCACGCAAGTCTCTTTGGTAAGTATTATCAAAGTCGATGTCGTTATAAGTGAAACCGCCAAACTCACTAAAGTTTATGCACCCAACTTCATAGTCACGATATTCTTTATCTTTAGTAGCATCCAGAAGATATAAATATTCATTACCTTTATCTGCCCTTACTGCACATCCATCAACAAAGAACAACGATTCACTAAAAACCTCATCAACGACGCTGGTTTCATTAAAGTTAAGTACGAGGTCTTTATGGACGTGTTCCATTATTTTTTCACTAATTGAAAAATCAATGTTGTGTGAAAGAATTGGAATGTCAGATTTACTGATGTTAATGTACTTTGCTGTTTTGGTTATATTAGGAATCTCACCTTCAGTAACCTTTAAGGTATTGTTACCATTAGTCAGTAAGAAACTAACTATGTCAAATGGCAATAGTTTGTAATTAGGGATGTCTACAATATCTAGAACCACTTTATTGCCAGTTCCCGCCACTTCTAATTCAAAGTAAACCCTTTTGTACTTAAGGGCTAAAGTTGCTATGCTAATGTTTGGATCCAATAGCTTATAGTCAGCCATGGATAAATCACTCATTCCATAACCTGCAATTAATTCATAGGCCATCTTAGGGTTTTCCTCATTTTATGAATTTTCAAAATAAAGGTTTGGGAGCCAAATCAAATGTCAGAAATAAATACTACTGGGAGGTACGAGTATAAATTTGACCCGTACATGAATATCCCTGAGAACTACATACCAAAAGAGAGACATGTTGTTCCAGCGACGTCCTCAAATGATTTACATTTTTTCGTACCAGCTAAAGCACCTTTCTTTGGTAAGTCATTAGTTGTGCGTAATCTCAACACAGGCGAAACTCTAAGACCTGAGATCGATTATAAGATCGGTTGGAGATACGCATCACTTAGTACGTCAATCAATTTACTAACCAGCTCTAATGAAGTATATTTCGCAGTATCAATCCTGAATAAAGATTATCTAGGTGTCCCACTCGAAATCGATTATCATACGATAGGTGCTAGATACGTCTTAGATGAAAAGGATCTAGCAACTTTCCTTAGAAACAATCAAATCGATCCACTTACAACACATTGGGACTCTGTTGAAAATAAACCAGCGCAATATGCAACAGATCCACATTTACAGTCTGTTGAAGATTTCGTGGGGTTTGATCAATTAGTTGCTGTTCACAAAGAAGCATATTTAAATAACAATGAATTGTTCGATCAGTTCATGGCTGCACTTAGAACGCACACCCTAGATGAATCGAACCCACATAAAGTGAGTTTGGTATCCCTAGGTATCTCACATCTTAAAGATACACGTGCAGCATCTAAGGCGCAGGTAATTATAGGTGAAAACGATAAGTACTACATTAGTCCTAAAGTTTTCATGGAAGTACTAAAAGAACTGGGCATTTTAAATTCACCATCTACTTGTACCCTCAAAGGTCCGACTTCGGTAAGTCGCGGTGCAGAAGTAAACTGGGAAGTTACTAACTTTGATAGTTTTAGTAACTATACGGTAAGTTGTGTACACGGTAACTTCAGAATCACTAATGGCACTATGACAGGTACTATCTCTGCTACTGCACCATTAGGTGCTTTGGAAGTTGAGATTGATGTCAATGGTGTTAAAAGAACAATCAACTTAACGGTGGCATAATGGAACATCTAACTAAGTATCCATTGGACTTATCTGCAAGTTCAAGGACTAATGTGGCAGTTGATCTAATAGACGTGCCACAATTTCGAAACAGAGCTTTTGCATTGCACCATGGTGCTTTTTATGCTAAGGGACTTACTGTTAAATTAAAGCGCACTGGTAAAATACTAGAGGTAGGTAAAGATTACAGACTAGATGGTCCGGTGGATGAACTTTACACTAAAACTAGAAACGCCGCGTATTGGTTTATCCACTTTACCAAAGAAGATGTGTATGGTGAAGTGGAGGTTCAGAGACAAGTTGTAGGTGCTCAGTACGAGCGCTTAGTGCCAGCTATTCATCAGATGCTTCGTGAAATCAATTTGGACAATCGCTCTATTGAATTTATGAACATCGTTGGCTTCCCAACTACATTACCACCAATGGAGCACTTACACCACGTTAATGAACTCTTTGGTTTTAAAGACTACATTGATGTAATGAAAGAGTATATCGCTCAGGTGGCCTCTCGCAATGGTTTATTCTTAGATGAGTTCACTGAGAGATTCAATAGCATTAACGGCAAATATGATGAGTTACTTGAACTTATCAATAAGCTTACCTCAGATGGTGGTGACCTTGGGGATACTTTAGAGCTATTTAAGAAAACTCTAGAGTCTGAAATTAAGAAAACCAATGAGGCACTTAGAGTCCACATTGAAAACTTTAACAGTCATGTCAATAAGTATAATGAAGACTTATTGGGGTTAAAGCAGGAACAACAATCTCAAAATGAAACGTTAAGTGCACATGCTCAGGCTATTAGTGAAACCGATAAGTCATTAACTGAAACCAAAACACAACTAGCTAACTTTACCAAGAGTGTTGAGAAATCGTTAACTGATATCACATCAGCACTGGAGACTATTAATAGTAAATTGGAGTCATTGAACAATCTTATTAATGCGCCCCACATATGGGTCAATAAAGCAATGACTGTAGTTAAGCCAGTTGGTGCTCAGAATATCTCATTGTTTATTACAACCAGTAGTGTGGTTACTATTCCAAGTCCCAGTGAATTTAATGATTTTTGTAGCATTGATGTTTCTTTCAGACTAGGTCTTAGACCTAAACTTAGAACTAAAAATTCTGGTGAGCATTTTAGTACCCCTAACGATGTTGCCGAGGACGGCGTTACATTAGATAGAGATTTACATTGGGATGAACCATATCGCTTTAAACTAATTAAGGTGAGCAATACAGCTTGGGAGGTAGTATTATAATGGTTATGAAAATATCAAATCTGTTGGGTGCTAAAGCACACATGGCAGATAGAAATAATCCACATGGAGTTACCGCAGAACAAATTGGCCTGGAAAAAGTACAGAATTTACCTGTTGCAACTACAATCCAACAGTATAAAGATTCAGCTGGTGGATTATATCCTACGGTTTGGGGTGTTGGCGAATTTGTTGATGGTGAATTAGATCCAATTAAACAAGCTATCCAGAACATACCAACATTACCTTCATTTGCAAGTAACGCAGCTGCATTAACTGGAACCTCAACTAATACGTTATTGAACCCAGCTAATCTAAAGTATGTGTTGGATAGTCGAATTCCAAGTGTACCACCATTTGCTAGTGAATCACAGATGAATGAGGGCACAGCAACTAACGTAATGGTTAATCCAGCGGGCTTGACCAAATATCTGGAAGCAAACGCGGCACCTGCGCTTACGCCGAAGTTTTTAAATACTGAAGATCTCGGAGAACTTGTCTCACTGGATTGGGGTAGATCAGGTTATACATCAGCTAGAGAATCTACTAACTTTGGTCAAAGTAACAGTGGTGCAATTCCAGCAAAGACGATCGATGTTATGGTTGCGGGTGTTAGTGAATACGGCATTAGAATCGACATGATTCGATTTGAAAACTATTTGCTATCCGGTGGTAGACTAGGCTATAGCTTAGGTGGCTCTTGGGCAGCAACATATCCATCATCCGCTACCAGGAACGCTGCCTTCCTACCCTGGTGGAAAATATTCAAACTTCCTAGATATGCATTTTCAAATAGATGTATAGGATTTGACCCTAAAGATTATGAAATTAGAACTGTTGGTGTGCTAAGTTCTATGGGTAGTCATATTTACAACATATCCAAAGAAGTCGATTGGATAGACATGGCAGCTCCCGAAGATGGGTATTACATGGATCAGGATAATAGATGGACTGATGATAACTGGTCCACTATCGGTGGTGTCGGTGAAGTTCCAAAGGGTAGTAGAAATGTGGCCAAGCTGGACTATGGATTGAGGGAGAAAAAATGTATTGCCCTTATGACAGGTGGGTACTTAACAGGGACTTCAACTACTAGACAATCGAGAACGTTTGATGTGTGGATTAGAAAGAAAGGTACCGATATAATAGTTGCTGATTTCCCCATGCGTCTTGGTGCAAGAATGAATCTAGAGAGGTAATTACCGTGAATCTTAAAGGTATTAACCCAAGTTCGGTGGCGATGAAAGTCATCAAGAAATACACAACCGTTGAAGCTGGTTTTGTTGACCACCCAGATGACATCGGTAAGGCTACTAATCATGGCATTACTCAGTCAACTGCCTATGGTCACATGCATCTTTGGTCGCTATACGGTTGGAGTGGTAAGATGGAAGATATGCCAATTGAATTGGCGTATCACATCTACTACGTTAGTTGGTGGTGTAAACTCAAGTTAGATTACATCAGTAACGTATCAGTTGAGCTTGCTGAGATATTATTCGATTGGGGTATAAATGGTGGTCGTAAGCGCGCAGCTAAATACTTCCAGATGATTCTGACTACTCACAACAAAAAAGGTAAGTTTTATCCTAACATTAAACCGGACGGAGCTATAGGTAGATTAACTCTAGACGCATTTGATGCTTATCAGCTAATACCTTACCCATCGGTAATGGAAAAGCTTATCTGGTTGATGCACGCGGGTCGTGCTCATCGTTTCATTGAGATCTCGTACGAAAGGCCAGATGAAAGAAATGAATCTTTCACTAATGGTTGGACCGCAAGGTCTTACAATGAGATGAAAGAACATGCATCCTTTGTTTTTGGAGGTGAATAATGGCGATACCAGAAACGCATCGGATCTATCAACCTGATGATGCTTGGTTTATAGCTGACCACCAACCAGCTGGACCTGCAGGACACACGGGCTGGCCAACAGGTGCTATCAATGACTATACTGGCTGGTTAACCAACCCAAGCTATGAGGCCGATTATATCTTTGGTCCAGTTGAGATGGGCCCTGAGCACGCAAGGTTTATGTCACACCAAGTAACTCTATTCGGTTTAGTCACTGAAGACCCCGGTGGGAACTTTGTTCTATATGACAATGCTTGTGAGGGCATTTACATAGATTTTGGTACTGATCCGGATAGAATTCCAACTAAGGGAACTTTATATTGGCAGGATAGCGGCAATGGTAATGGTATCCCTTGGGATACTAGACCAATGAAAACTATCTCTGATTGGCTTCGAATTGAATTCACCTCAGATGACATTGTTGATGGTAAGTTATTGTTGGAGTTGCCACTGGCAAAAGAATTCAGACAATGGTTTACATTGGCTATAGATTCCATCGCTGGTGGCGGTATACATTATCGTGTCAAGGAGATTAAATTCCTAACTCTGACCTCTAGATCTTTTATAGGTTCGAGTAAAGACTTATCTCCACCACATACTAAAGTATTTTAAACCCCATTTTAAGAGAGGATGCTTTCCTCTCTTATGTCGCTATCGAAACCTTAATGAATATATATTATCAAAGTGAATGAAACTACGGAATGAAGTTATGAAATATAAAAAAGATGAATTAGTCTGGATAAAAGATGGTGTTGAAGAACAACAGGCACTTAGTATCGGTTTATTTTTAACCACATTACCGATTCAAATCACTAACTACAATAAGAAATATTTAGTGGTTACCCCTAAGGTGTTGCCAGATGGCAAGTTCCAATATGGAACGACTGTGTACACTAGATCGGGTGAGAAAGTAGACCCAGATAACTATAGTGAAAAGGACATCGAACTACTAGCTAAAGCAATAAAGGCTTTAAGTGATTTTAATACATGTTACATTCGTTACGTGTCTACAAAAGTCATTTCGGCAGTACCAAATCACAAGTTACATTATGAAATGCTGAAGGTTTGGTTTAAGGATTATAAATTTAAAGTATTTCCACAATACAGCATATATGACAGCAACAATTTACTCCAAAGAAATAGCGATAGATTTATGACTTGGGCTATGAAAATTATAGGTATTAAAAATGCAAACTTACAAAATTAATGATAACGTATTAGACGTCATCGAGATGTGCCGTAGTATTCAAAATACTTACGGTAGAAGTGAACTAGTAGCATTCGCTTTAGATGAATCCTACACGCTACACGTTGGCATATATGCTAAGGTTACTCAATATACAAATTCCAGTAACCTTAAACTAATAGCACTGGAAAAAGAGGAAGTGAAAAACGTCGATGGTGTCATGGCATGTATTCGCAGAATCTTCAAAGACTTCGCATTCCAAAAGATGCAGTCCATAACGATTACTTATTATGATCAAACCGAAGAGCAACTTAGAAATACACTAGATGCAATACGTGTGCTAGAGCCCGGTGCATATACGGTAAGTATAGATTCAGTTAGAATTTATATAGCTAAAGATCAACAGGCACAAGAAATCTTGACCATCAATACATACGACCCTAACATTGATGGCATCATTCACGTACTTAAGTCAAACAACTTAATCTAATTACTCTTATACAGATTTAACTTAAATTATGTGTACACTAATTGTAGCATAAGGAAGTCCCATGACATACTTAGTACCTTTAAACTTAGGTGACGTAGACGCCACCAGAAGTTACACAGAAGCACTTAGAAGTAAGCTTGAGGATAGAGAAGTTAAATCCGTTATAAGGCCCCCAGTCAACACACACGCTCTAGAGGGCAACGTTATTTATATCTCTGATACCTACACGACTGTAAATGATGGTATTTTAGTTTTAACTAGCGATAGCCTCGATGAGTCAACAACTCGGATAATGGAAACAATATGTACCACTTAGATAGATTCAACCCTAATTTCGAATACAACATCGTTCAATTCAATTTACCTGAGGAAGGCCTATTATTAGTGGCCTTAAATTTAGATAAAAGTTATGAAGGTGAAAAGCCTGCAACCTTTATCCATGGTGGTCAAGTAGGTGAACTGGTTCGTGAAAACAACCGTATGGCAATTGGCTTTTATGAGTCTGAATGTAATATCGATAGAACTTTAGGGGAACTTAACTTAACTTACAACGATCACCTCAATGCTTTTCACCCCAATAAATTAAATGGCACTAAACCTAAAAAGGGAGAAAAATACAAGTACCCTGCTGTTGTCGATTTTATTGATGCTCTAAACATGACAGCACAGAAGCAGCCAGATCCAGAAAATCCAGATGAGGAATTAGACGTAATCCTTATTGAAGAACCTAACTCAAAGGCATCGATGGCTATCGGTCAATTTCCAAGACATGATGCACAGGCAATGTTTGTCGAACTTGAAAACGGTGTTGAAGTTTGGAACTTATCTTTAGGTCCTGATTTACTAAGTGATAAGTTATACAAATTAGCACTTGCAGATAAGCGCTACTTTGGCTCTGAGCTATTGGATTGGAAACGCGTACTAACCTGGACTGATTACACGGTAGTAGATAAAGTGATCGATGAAAAAGTGGTTACTTATCTTGTAGGTTACAACTACGGTGATCTATATTCAAACCACGCCACCTACATTGGTGAAATCGAGTTTGTTGATGACAGTAACAAATACAGCATTACCAAACTACTACTTGATGTAGATGAGCAGTTCAAAGAAGTCTACGCGAAAGCTATCGAATCAACGATATCAATTAGTACCCCTAAAGAAACAATTTCTGAATAGTTATTTATAGAGGTACTTCGGTACCTCTATTTATGCTCTTTATTTTTTAATCCTATTTAATTTAAATCGAAACAATTTCATGTATATATAGTCTAAGTGAAGTAAAACAGATATGCAAAAGGAGTCCCAGCATGAAAACACTAGCAGCCATTATCGCAACACTATCATTAACGCTTTTAGGTACACTGACACCTAATGATGAACTACAATTATCGTCAGTGCAGTATTGCGAGAGAGTCGACTTATACGAGCAGACCGTAGGTACTGAAAATGTACTGGGTCATCGTAACTTTAAAGACATAGACTGCGATGCAGTCTGGGACTTATATCTAAAACAAACCAAAGTAGGAGGTTAACATGCCTTTTATATTTTTCCTTATTATTGCTGTATTCATGGTAGGTACCTACAACATAGGTTGTGCGTTAGTTAAATGGTGGAAAGGCTAATGGGTGAATATTTATTAAGAATTGCCGTTGAAGCAGCCATTAGAAGTAGCGTGGCTACCATAAGCATTCACGCCACTAAGAAATTGATTAAGTATGTCGAGGACATCGACAAAAACTGTGACTATAAAGAGGAGCAAGACAAGTGATCACATTAACAGCTAGAACCGCAGTGTCGTTAACACTATGTGCAATATCTATAGCATCAAACTTATACGCTGCGCGTCAGATAGACAAACGTCTTGATGCACAGGACAAAAAGATCAGAGACCTTAAGTCTCAACTAGATGACGAGGAGTAAGTTATGCCATTAATCTTAGGAGTTGCAATCATTGGTGTTGTAGCATCAGCTTGGAACACTAGTAACAAGCTGACTAAGCTCAATGAAAACAACGAAACCATCAACAAATTGAAAAAGAAGCTTAAAGATTAAGGTCAGTTAGATACTCCTAGGACATTACTGTTAGTGTCCTACAGGTATCTAATCGATACAACCTTACTTTAGAAACCAGCAAGGGGGCTTGTCCCCCTTTTATCGATTTTATATTTTTTGGGGGAATTATGATTTTATTTGTAAGGGGTGAATCTGGCTGTGGCAAATCCACACTAGCCAACATTCTAGAGAAGCGTTTAAACAACGCAATTGTTATCGAAGCAGATAACTACTGGTACGATAAAAGCGGTAATTATAACTTCGACATTAAGTTAATAAAAGACGCCCACCAGTGGGCTATGAACGAAGCACAAGAAGCCTATCGTAAAGGTATGTTGCCCATCATCTCAAACACATCGACTAGAACTTGGGAAATGGAGCAGTACATAACTGCCATTGACTCTGGGTTAACCTTATCTGATGCTATCTTTGTTAGGGCGGAAGGTGGTACCGGTAACACACACGGGGTTCCTGATGATATCGTTGCTAAACAGATAGAGCGATATGAAGACGTTCAACATGAATCCATCGTTAATGCTTATGATGAAGAAGCCGTTACTAAATTCATTCGTCGTATCCCATATGAGTTCTGGGGACCTAGAATAACTAATTCTGTTTTGGGTTATAAATACGATGAGTACATGAAAGATAGAACAGGTGCCGACGCAGTCGCTTATTCTGAAATTGCAGAGACCTTCGGGGACCTATTGACTTCCGCTCCAAATGCACCAATAGACAATCTAAACTTCTATGCTGGTATGTTAGATGGTACCATTTACTTAGGTAGTAAGATTAGGGTTGGTTATGATATAGGAACCAAACCATTGGACGCAGAAATCCAAGGTCTGAAGATCTTTAATGGTCTAAAAATTGAACGTGCCTTTAACTATAGTGGTGCGTTAAACTCTAATGTAGTCGATGTACACCGCACTCTAGTTAGAAAATTAGAATCTGTGTCAGATGTATTGTACATAGGTGTGGACGGTACTTTCTATACAGTTATTGCGATGTATGAAAATCCAAACTGTACTCACAGATATCAATTACTTTATGTCTCTATGTCTTTAGATGTAGTTAGGTTTGAAGGTAAGACTCGTGAACTAGGTACCAAGGAACCTAAGCTTTTGAAGTTTAAAAAGTGGCTAGCCAAGTAACAAACATAAGGAGAGGGTTGTCCCTCTCCTGTGTTCTTTTTATTTTTTGTTTAGATACTACCTTTAGGTCCAGTAATGGGACCTTCGGACGTAATACCATTGGCAGTCATAGGTTTAGTGAACTCCGCACTACCTGCTTTAAATCCACCTGTTGATTCAGCACTACCTGACATAGTTACAGCACCGCTCATAGTTACCGTACCACTAAAGGTAACTTTACCCACGGTTATATCTGCCGTACTACCAGACCAAGAAGTAGCCTTAGCGTCAACATTAAGTGAATCGGTATTCACACCAAGTGATTCTTTAACATTCATGACACCAACATTAGCGTTAACTTTAAACATGTCATCTGAATTCATGTTAATAAGTTCTTCTTGGTTAGTGATCAATTTCTTAGAATCAATAATGACGTCAGTACCTGCGGTTATATGTAGCTTCTCTATGGCATTCATAAAGATGTTTTTATTCTGTATGTCTGCAAAACTACCATCGCCGTTCTCAGCGCGTATAGAGTTAGTGTCTGGATCTACTGTGATTTTATTGCCATTACTATCTTCGTAAAGTAGAAGGCCAGTATCAGTATTTAATTGAAAAGTATGACTATAAGGTTCATCGTTTAACTGAGTAGTCTTTAAGGTTATAAGTTTCTTATGTGTAGAGACCTCAAACAAATAGCTGTTTTCAGGTGATCTGGGTCTATCACCTTCATTTTCAGGGTCAGCACTAAATAACCAAGCTTTAGTTTCTAATCGTCTAAGGTGTGTATCTAAATTTGTAGGTACGTAATAGATTTGATCTGTATCAGCATAGCGATAGAGTAATACGCGCTCACCACGCCTTAGATCAGGTGCATTAACAGTGTCGCTACAAAGCGGCAGCCATTTAGCTTTTACAGCATTACTAATCTCACCCTCAACTTCCTGTGCTTCATCGAATACATTCTTAAACTCAACCTTTTTCTTTTCTACTACTACTTCAACTTCTCCCTGTGCCTCACTCAACGTCCCTGCAGGCAAGACACTAATTTCATTAGAACTTGGAACTTTATTATCCATAAGGTAACCCACGTCGTAAAACTTAAACGTAGGCATCTCAGCTTCTAGTCTATTTAACTGCTTTATCATAGACTCAAGCTGAGGCATTAGGTCTTCTATGCGCATGGGGTATCCTTGTGTAAGTATTTATTTTTTAACCATATTAATTGTAATAAATTTTAATTAAGTGGTATGTCATGAAAACTATGAAAATACTCCGTTTGGTTATACGTTATAACAAACGCCTTTTAGACAAAGGAACGGAAACCGTAGAGTGGGAACCACAGTCAAGTATTCAAGTTATCATCGGTGGTAATGGTAACGGTAAGTCATCGTTAGGTAGAGAGATTTCTCCACTGCCTGCAACCAAAGGTGACTATGAAGCCAACGGTTATAAAGAGGTGTTAGTAGACACAGGTTCGGAGCAATATAAATGTATCTCTGATTTTGGTGACAAACACACCCATAAATTCATTAGAATGTCAGATGACAAAAATCTTAATGAAGGCGGTACATCTAAAGTACAACTTAAGTTAGTTAAGACTTACCTTAACTTCACACCAAGAAAACATCAATTGCTTTGTGGTGATCTTAAGTTTACTCAAATGTCAGCGAATGAACGTAAAGCTATCTTTACAGAGATGTGTGACGTTAACGTTGATTATGCTATCGAACTATTCGAATCGCTGAAGAAACAGCTCTCAGTGGCCAAGGGTGCCTATACTCATGCAAACCGTAAGTTAGTTGAAGAGCAGAACAATCAATATTCAGATGAAGAGATAGATGCAATTCAAGGCAGACTCAGAAAGCTAACGGAGGAGACTAACAAAGTCTTAACTTTCAGAGATAACTTTATAGAAAGAAAAGATAGAGTAGAATTGGTCGAGAAACTAGAATCTGCCATCATGCACTTCTCAGAAGAATCTCGTAAAATCAATATATCTCACATTGGATATTCCTCGCTGGAAGAACTGCAAGATACTCGACGTGAAGTAATTCATAGGTTAGATGACGTTAGTGAATCTATTGAATCTAAATCTAATGCACTTGAAAAATTACAAAGTACGTTAGATAAAGTAAGTGAAGGTTCGATTAAGAAAGAGGAGTTAGTTCGCTCCATTGCAACAACTGAGGAAAAGTTACAAACGCTGCAGACTAAATCAGTTTCTAAGTTATCTGAAACTTATGATTTAACTCAGCTAGGCCAACACTCAACCGATACACTATCAGCAGCATATGACAGTTTACATTTGTCACTCTCTGATATCGATAGCTGTTTAAATAGACTCCAAGAGCTTTCAGTACACGAGTTCACTAAAGAGAAAATGGAAGACATAAGAGTTTCACATAAACAACTTGTAGCTTTCATTAATAATACCTCGGCCAAAATAAGTATGCTTGAACACAGCCTCAAACTTATTGATGGTCATGACCCAAGTAAATGTCCTAAGTGTAAACACGAATGGATAGAGGGTGTCACTAAAGAAGAACTTGAGGAGAAAAGAGAGAGACTCAAGAAACTTAACGCATTGGCAGAAAAAGCCGATGAACGTTTAAAGGTTCGTGATGAGGAACTCGCTAATGTAGATGAGTGGGTAATAGCAATTCAGCGTTATCAAGACACGATTGCAAATTGTCACACATTAGTTAGAAATGTTTTCTACAATCAAATAGACCTAGGAGACATTTTAAAATCTGCTGGTAGTTATATTTCATTGTCTAGAGACATCTTAAAGGAACTTGATAAGTACCGACAGATTGCCTCTATGAAATCTAACCTACAAAGCTCACAGGAGCAATTGGATTACTGTAATAATCTCGAGAAGCTAACCCAAGAACAAAATCTGTCAACTGCTAGTGTGGATCAGCTCAACAAAGAGATAGACAAACTACACGAGAAAGAAATTGAACTTAGAATGGAAAGGGATAAGTTACAACGTTTAGAGATGCAATGTCAAACTTTAATTGCCTATATGGGTAAAATGAAAGAGCTTGAGAATGAACTTATAAACGTAAATGTCGAATTGACTAAGGAAAGGATAAACGTACTTGTTGATAATAAGGTAATGGACCTTGAAAGTCACTCAGGTGAGCTGTCTAAAAAGATGGCAATGTTTAACTCCTCTAATGCAATTATAGATCACTTAACTAAAACAGTGGATGATTTAGAATTGGACCAACAGTTAATTTCACTAGCTATGGAAGAGCTAGGTCCTGAAAAGGGTTTAATCGCAGAGTCTTTAAATTCGTTTATGGGTGAGTTTATAGAACAGATGAATTTAGTAATTGGTTCTATATGGACAACACCACTTAAGGTAATGCCTTGTTCGGTTTCTAAGCGTGGTTTAGATTATATGTTCCCTGTTATGTCATATGAGAAAGAAAGGGCCACCAAAGATGTTAAGCTTCGTTCTGAGGGAGAAATGGAAATCATTGATTTTGTATTCACCTTAATCGCAGCATCGTGCATGTCTTTGGAAGGTTACCCTCTATTCCTAGATGAGGTCGGTAGACCATTCACAGAGAAACATAAAGTTAGATTATATGACTATATTAAGCTATTGGTTGATTCTGATAAAGTATCCACTATATTCTTAGTATCTCATTTTCTGGCAACTGTCGAGGTATTAACCAGAGCAGACGTCGTTAACTTAGATCCAACTGGATTAACAATAAAAGCAGAACACAATAAGGATTTTAAAATTAATGTACATTAACGTTGAAAAAATTATCGGGGACTTTTACAGAATCACCGCAGGTAAGTTATCAGTTGTTATACCTAATAACTGGCTACTTGAAGATGTCCGTAATAAAAGTATCTCTGAATGTGGTGGTTGGGCTGTTTTCATTAATAAGGGTCTAAGGTTAGATGTTAATCTAACTACGGGTGAAGAGGTAATATGGGAGCAGTAGCTCCCTCTAATATATTGCATAGGGAAAATAAGATGAGTCAATATGAAATACTTATGGGTTTGCAAAAATCAATGATCATGTTAATTGGTCTGATGATGATACTGTGCTTTCTAGAATTATTCAGAAATATATTCTTACCTAGTAAAGTAAATAAAAACAAAAGTGGACCGTTGTCTAAACAATCCGTTAAAGTAGATGGCATCGAAAAGCCTATCTACCTCAATTACTTCAATGATAAGATAGCATCTTTTAGTTATGAAAAATTAAAGAAGAACTTCTTACTCTATCTACCTAGTCATTACGTTACTGATGGCAATCGGATCTTAGAGATGTACCATCATGATAAATTAGATGTGACACTCATTGCGCTAAGTGGTGGTCCAATAGCAGTCTATTCACACAAGAGTTTAAAAATTGCTTTTGAGGCATTAAGTACTACACAGCCATTTGATGGTTTTGATAATAACGTGGTATCTGAAATGGAAAATTTAATATTAAGAAATTACAACAAGGTGAACCAATGATTTTAGATAGTTTTATTATGGTGGGCATATTAATCTTCGTTGCTTACTTAAAGGAAAGAGATGAACAAACGTTAGTTGATATATATTCCTTACCTAAGATTGCATACCGTTCCAAGTTTGACGATAGTTTAATCTTTCTAAACTACGAGTGCTCTTACGGTACAACCAATTATGTTAGTTTGTCATTCAAGCAGTTTAGACAAGAGAAGTACGTATATTTACAGTTTGATGATAATTTTGGATTACATGATAGTCCAATTGAAAGAGTTTATTTATCCGAAAACTATTTCTACATATTTGGACCTGAAAAAACCTTTGTATTTAAATTGACCGGTATAGGTCCGGCGATGAGTTCGTCTAGTGTCCCAACCGAAGTACTATTACCAGATATCAAGTGCGATACTTGGTTAGTAGACGAGAAATATGAAAATTACATGGGCTATTTATTTAGTAATAATAACTTCCGAACGTATGGAATATAAGGAGAGGGGTCAATGACCCCTCTCCTAAAACGTTTATTGATTTTTCATATCGGCAATAACCTGCTGCAGATTAAGAATGACCTGTTGCTGATCGGCTATAATCTGCTGATTCTTAGCATCTTTATCTTTATAGCTTATCAGATCAAGTTCTAGGTTAGGTGCTTGTTGCATCCCTTCCTTTCTCTCAGCTTCTAGAGCCTGATGCTTTTCTTCATCGACATAAATTCCAGATGGGTACACTATCTCCTTGATATCTATGTCATTACCAGTGACAGTCAAACATGCCTGTGATAGTAGATTCTTCAAGTGTTCAAGTCCAAGTCCTTCCTCCAGTATACCTAAATTAAGAGTCAGTATAACTTCTTGGTAATTATACTTAGATTTAATAGGTCCTGAAGTAAAGTGACCATGTGGTACTTCATATTCTTCACCATCGGTATCTTGTAGTCTAACTATCAGTGCATCATCAGTTAAGTCAGATTGATACTTACTTAGATCAAGATTAGCGGGTCCGTATATTTCTTCCCATGGGTCTCTACCCTCCGTTATTAAGCTAGAAAGAGAAGACACCTGTATTACAGTGTGTTCAATTTCAAAGTCAATATTAAACGGTGATTTAACTTTAAAGAAACCACTATCACCAACTAAGGGATTGATGTACTTTGACATAGATTACACCCCTTGTACTGTATCGGTGCCAATGTAATTAACGTCATCAATTTCATAATGGAAGATCATCTTAGCACCTGCCATGTTATACCACTTAGAGTTAGATACATCAATGACATTAAAGATGCCATCATCTACTGTGATCTTTCTGCGTATAGCACTTGCATGTAAAATACCATCGTCATCAACAATAAACATACTGAACGTAACTGTTGTGTTTTCAGTTATAGGGCCGTAGTTGTTGCTGTTAACTTCACGCTTACCTAAATGTGCCACAACTGTGTGTGTATCACCGTCTGCTGGACCTGCATTAAAGTAAACATCGTATAAAGGCTGTAATTTTATGCTATTATTAGGATCATTAACGTAAGGGGTAATCGGAGTATCAATAACTGCTACCAAGTACTGAACGTTATCAAGTACAGTACTGATATATTTAATACCAGCTCTATCTACAACACTTAGTTCTGGCGGTAGTGTTACGTCAGGATATGCCTCTGCAACAGTAACCATTTTGGTTAATCTCACAATGAACTCTTTGGTCTTAGGACTTGTACGATTAAAGTCTAGTGAGTTCTTCATATCCAAGTTGGTAAATTCAGGCCAACGCTCAGAAAATACAGACACCCCAGATCTGTTATTAACATCACCCAATGCAACAAAACTTAATGAACGATAGGTCATCACAGAATGCTCTACGTTCTTTCGGACATAATCGTTGTCATAACCAACAAAGGTACTTAGTGCATAGCTCATTTGCAAATCAATGTTTGCAGTTGGACTATATACTGCTGCCTTAGTGGTCGCGTTAGGTAAAGATTTTTCATTCCAAAGCGGAGTAATATAAAACTCTTCTGGCAGGAATAAATCAGGAAGAATCTTTTCCCAATCCGATCTAGTTCTTGACGAGTTAGCTAAAATGTGATCTACTAGAGCACGTTTAATAATATCGTCAGACTGGCCTTTAGCACCATAGATTATCACAGACAGTGTAATCGGAGCTGTAATGGTTGGATCGTTTTTATCTACCCAGTTATAAGTATTTGAATCAAGTACTGTATATGGGTTATTATTGGCGACCGTTGCTACCTTATTAGTAATGTCACCGATAGCGACACTCTTTATTGCGTTTAGAGCTTCGCTTCTAGAACCATGTAACACATCCATATTAACTAAAGGCATTACCGCCAATAGCTCATAATTTGGATATTGGTTTCTAAAATGCGTATCAGAGATCCATAACTGAATGGTGTTATCTGATCCGTCTTTAATCTTTAAGGTAAGAGAACTTGGGAATTGCTTACCCTTTGATTCCAAAAGCTCACCTACTGATGTAACGGTAAGTTCATCAGAGAATGTGTTGTTAATAGTTTGGCGAATGGTCTCTTCGTTATCTGGTAAATAACCACCTACCGATTGACCCAATAGCCAATCAATTAATTTAAATACATTTGTAGTTACTGGTTGCGGTACTGTAACTTCGGCACCGTCTAACTTAGAGTCAAACGATATTAAATCAATACCTGTGTGCGCCGAAGATTGATATACGTTTGTTGTTTTTGAGAAAGTCTTTGAATATGTTGTTATTTCACCCACTGCCGAAGTTGTTCCCGGTGTGGGTTCATTGAAATAACTCAGTTGGATAAAGGCATTGAGTTTATACATTCTGGAGGTCCTGTTCAATAAAATCATAAAATAAGGGTAGCTGGTTTCTAAAGTAAAAAAGGACATGTACTATGTTTCTATCCAAGTTAATCATACCATTTATCCTAGAATTGGTCATGGGGATGATAAAAGGTCACCCTTATGACGAGGATAGGGAGAAGAGATCTAAGTATCCTCTCCACACATGGATCATAATCGGCCTAGTGCTGCTACTCTTGGAATTGGGTACGTGGACGCTAACCGTCTATGAGAAAAACACTAAACTTGAAATCGAAGGAAAGAAAGCTAATAGTGAATTAGTTAGAAAATCTGAGATAGATAAAATCAAGTTAGATGATCTTAAGCGTAAGGTAAAAGTTCTTCAGGATAAGACCGATGAACTTACTAAGTCACTGAACAAGTGTAAATCTGATAAGTTGGGGAAAGAGACTAACCTATCTAATTTAACTGCTCAGCTAGAGAAGTGTGGTGAAGACACTTCTGGCTTAGACCTTGATGATATCAACAAGAGACTTAAAGGTATAAAGAACCTATGAGAATAGTAGCCATCGTAATTGGTGCTGTTATGCTCGGAAGTTGTCAAATCGTTAAGTCACCTGAAGCTGCTGAGGTATCACAACATAGGGAGGGGGTCTTAGCGGACCCTCCTCGCTATAGTGACTATCTGGTAGATGGTGATTTACCCAAAGATGCGGCAGCTGAGTATATTAGTCACCTAAAAGATTACTCAGAGTACTTGATGATGTATGCTAATTATTTAGCGGACAGGAACGGCATTGTAAGTGGCGTGGATCCAGACATTTGTTATCCACAGTTAGATCAAAGTCTAATAGAGTTACCCACTTTAGAGTTAACAGTATCTGACCCTAGCATTGTCGTATCACAATTAACCTCACACATTGAACTAATAAACTATTTAGTAGACACACATAATCGAAACGTTATCTCAAGAGCGGAAAGATTTCAGATCGAATGCATTTCTGAATAAAGGAATACAGAACTGGCATATTGTGTAGTTAAAAATGTGCATTTAAATAACGGAATTGACTATGGAAGAACTTGTATTAGGTGGCTGTTTCTACTCCGATGGCGGTAAGCGTGATTTCGGAGGTTGGGGACTACATGGCTACACGTTCAAGATAGATGAAAAGCCTATCAAGAACATAAGAAACAAAGAAGCCACAACAAACGTAGGTTACCTTGATAAAAACATGCCTACTTATAAAGTAGACAAAAAAGGTAACAAGAAAATCAATGGTCATAAAACGGTTATCTGTGATGAACCTGTGACTAAATCCGTTGATAAATCTAAAACTTCAAAGCCCTTTAGAAAGGTAGTTGAATCTTTTGGTACTGATACTGAACTTGCAAGAGCTGTTAATGTAGAACAATACATAGACGCTTGGGGTTCATTAACCAATCCTGAAGATTCCAATAACACAGCTGAGCTTTGTGGCGCCATTCGTGCACTTAAATATACAGTTGATAATAACCTACAAAAAGTTACTATCATCTCAGATTCTGAATACACTGTTCAGGGCAGTTCACTGTGGCATAAGAAGTGGCAAGCAGCGGGTTGGAAGAAACCATCTGGTGAGCCCATTGCAAACGTGGATAAGTGGAAAACCATCGCTGAGCTACAAAACAAATTACTGGATAGTGGTAAAGAAGTTCAGTGGGTTCACGTCTATGGTCACTCGGGTGAGAAAGGCAATGAAATTGCCGATAAGCATGCTACTCGAGGTATTCATCTAGCTCGCAGAGGTAAACCTACTGATGAAGATGGTTTGTTGTATGAGGCCCCTAAGACCAAATACGATAAGCCTGATAATCCATACAGTCGCTTATTCGGTTTCCCTAATCTGTACTTTAAAACAAATACAGGTGCGGATAAGCGATTGAATGAAAAGGGTCAATTCATCTACTACATAGGCTCACATAAAGGTGCAGTTGAGCTTATAGGTAAATCAACTCAGGAACACACTTACGCTGTAATCTATACTAATGAAGAACTGCCTATTGTCAACGATCTCATTAGAAAACAAGAGGAAGAAATTAACAATGATTATCAGGTCATTGTTTCTACAAACTTACCTCAGTTGTTCTCACCTAAGGTTTACGGTGAATACGATAGGTTCGGTTTTGACTATGTAGTTCCAACTAAGGATAAAGAATCAAAAGACCTAATGCTATGGGACAAGGCTGATAACGGCGGTGTACAATTAACCAATGTTTGTCAACCACCCAAAATAGCAGACCGTGTATTTGGTTATTGTGATTATCTTAAGTTAATCTTAGATAAATACATCGCTACACCACAGAAGTTGGTAGTAACTGACATTACCCGTCACTTCCAAAAGATTGAAGAGAAAGGTAAGAAGAAAGTACCTACTTATGTACTCGCGGATTCATTTAAACTTAACAAACCCTACATCGACGTACCTAATGTAGTCAAAGTGAGGGAGGAACCATCAGAAGTAACGACAAGACTTACGGTAGGTATAGACCTACCGGTGAAAAACTCTATCGGTAAGCTTATCGGTGAAGATTTTAAAGCTTCTCTAATTACTTGGAGAGAGTCTGACTTCGGTTACCGCTTTGCTGTTGTTATCGAAAATGGAGACGGTATAGGCATTTACTGCTCTGTAAACAATAACCTCGAAATCATTAGATAGGTCTTAACATATGAAGAAATTATTATGGATGCTGCTAGTCGGGCGATTACCTGATTTCGGCAAACGCATAATTTACTTTGGTGCACTATACAAACAATTGTGTAACTCTGAAGATAAACACGCATTGCAGTGTTCTCTAGATAAAATTAATCAGGAATTAAAATTATCACAAGTAAATCCACGCCTTTTAGAGATGGGCTATTACCTTTGCGATATATTATTCCCAGACGTCAAGAGTGTTGACAATCTGGACAACATGAGCGATGTAGAGTACCTTCGTACACATACCCCAGACTGGATTAGATTCGGTAACAGTCAGGATATGAAAGAAAGTATAGATACTTTTAAGAATGTACTGGTTGCACACTAGCACAAACATACAAGAGGGGCGCAAGCTCCTCTTGTATACCCACATTTATTTTTTTGCCATGTCTTCTATGTCTTTAGTTAACTTTTCCATAGAAGATTTAACTACATAAAGTTCTTGTTCGACCAATGCGTAGAAACTAATGTAATCAGCTAGGTGCTGTACAAATTTACCTAGCTCTTTAGTTACACTCATTGATACAGACGCTTTGTGTTCACCTAACCAGAAAGTTAACTTTTCTAAAAGGGCAGATAATTGCTCTACTTTATCATCAACCGTTAATTTATTGGTGTCACTACGCGATGTCAAGATGTCAGCGTAGATAGAGTTACAGGTCTCAACATCAGCAAAGTCTTTAAATAGAGTTGCAAAGGTTGTTTGATCGTTACGACCCTTAAGTTTAGAGAACAAATCTTTTTCGCTAGATTCAACTTTTTTAACTTTAGACTTAGGGATAAGGTTATTAGAAATCTTATCCGGATCTGACACTAACATAGCTACAAAAGCGATAGCTTCATCAAGCTCTTTTGTAATAACTGGCATTAGTGTATTGTATGATGTGTTAAGTGCACCTAGCCATGTTTTTAAAGGAATGTTTAAACCACGAGTACAATTTACAGACTGGTCACATACCTTGATATAGTTAGTGTCATTTAGTACAACCAATAAATCTGTCATTGGATTACCATCTAATAAATGCTCACCTGTTGATGAGAAATGATTAGAGATGGCAGATTTGAAATTAGAAAACATTTGAGTTAGCTTAGAGCCTAGTCCCTCAAGTGAATCAGTCTTCTGTAATGTAGCAGCTTCAATAGAAACTTGCTTTAAAGAAATAGGTACGTTAATCATTACGTTACAGCCTTATAGTCTGGAAACAAAAAATTCTTAATCATAAGATGGGAAAATAAAACATGAGAACATTCTCGATAACTGCTAAGACGGAATTAGCTCCGGAAGTGCATCCACATATCAACCAAGGTTGTATGCAAGACATTACAACCGCGTCGTCTTATCGTCTAGGTGAACATGGTGAAAGTATTCTAAATGCAGGTAAAGCTCCAGTAGAGGGCATTTGTGGTCAAAACAATAACTACAAGTCTTCACTAGCGATCTCTCGCGATCTTCAGTCATTGAACGTAATGACTATGTCATCGGGTCAACTATTCTGTTCTGAATCTACAGCACAGATGAGTCGCGTCGAAGGTCAACAGGTTATGTATGCCAACTTAAAAGACATTGATCTTGTAGCTGCTGGTGCTTACAGTATTACCAATACCACTAAGTACACAGGTGATGAGTATCATGCTCATATGCGTAACTACTGTAACGAAAAACGTGATTTGAAAGAAGCAGAAGCCACCACACCATTCTTAGGTCGTGACGGTAAGTTGATTAAGTGTAAAATTCCAACTCACTTTCTAATCGACAGTTTCTCGAATATGACCATCAGTGCTGTTGATGACATGTATGATTCTCACAACATCGGTGAGAAAGGTCACAACATGGTAGGTACTAAAGAAGGTAGTGCTAAGACTACTTTCATGCGTACAGCAGGTAGCATGTGTTCATCATCAGGTTCATATCTGACGCTTACAGCTCACGTAGACAAGTCTATTAAGTTAGACCCTTATGCACCTACAGAGCACAAACTTAACTTCATGAAGAAAGGCCTAGAGCTTAAGAACGTATCTAACAAATACTCTTATCTCACTAACAACTTATGGTATTGTTACAACGCAGTGAAGTTGCTACACAGTGACAAGACCCTACTTTATCCAAGTAAGGCCCGTGGCAATAGTTCAAGAAGTGGTAGTAGCCTTATGGCAGTAACCACTGAGAACCTACGTGGTAAGTTTGGTCCATCTGGTGTACCTTTCCAACTTATTTATGATCAGATCCGTGGTCTACTGCGTGGACTGTCTGAATACCATTACCTTAAAACCAACAAAGCCATTGGTAGTGGTTATTTCGGTATGAATGGTTCACAGCAAAAACAGCAAATGTGTTTATATCCAGGTATCACACTACAACGCACAACTGTATACGATCAAATCGAAGAAAACTATGGTCTACAGCAAGCCCTACGTTATACATCTGAAATTGCACAGATGCGTGAAATCTGGACAGCTTATGATGGTCCTGAGTTAGACATCGAACCAGAAGATCTTTATAAGCAACTAACTGAGGTAGGTTATGATGTTAAGTGGTTGATGGAAAACACTCGTCCATACTACACACTTAAAGAAGAAGAAGACCAACATTTTGGTTACTATATGTCTACCATGGATTTACTTAAAATGGCAAACGGTAAGTATTATCCATATTGGTATGACGAAGCGGCTAAAAAGCATGGTTTAAATACGGACATTAAGAACAAGGCAGAAGCTAAAGAGCACATTGCTAAAGTTCTTAAGACCTACTTAAGGAATTAGAGTTATGCAAGTATTGGCACAGAAACTATTTGACTATCAACCACTGCTAGTCGATAAAAATGAAATCACACCAGAAGCTAAATTAATTCCTATTTATATAGGTATGGTGTTCTTTAATCGTGCCGGTGAAGTACTTGTAAAAGAAGACGAGGATGGTGTAACAGCCATCCACGTTGAGAACATTACCGATAGAGATTACACTAAAGGTAATTTCATTATAAGTGCTATTAGTAGAGCCGCTTGGAGATACTTATCTGAAGACCTTGAAATAAAAGTTAAAAATGTTTCAGATCTTTTAGGTGAGGATAAATTAATAACTCTAATGAGTGGAAGCTATGGTGGAGACATTATGGCAAAGTATCACATACTACAGTGTTACGTAGATGAACCTGTAGATAAAGAGAATTTTAAATTTATGTCAATTAAGCAAGTAAGAAGACAATTAAAAGAAACGTCACTGGATTACCATTATCTAAACCAAACTAATCTTACCAGCTTCATTGAGCCAGTATAAGCATTAAAGGACCGCCATCGGTCCTTTATATGTTGAAGTTATAGAAAAGGATCAATCAGATGGCCAAATCAAAAGATACAAAAGTAGTAATTTTTGCTTTAGAAAAGAACTTGGACTTTAGTGCTACTAAACAAAAACTAGAAAAGACTAAGGCTGAGCTAATCAAAGCAACGGAAATCGTAGTCACCGATGGTAACGGTGGCCCAGAGGTTGTGCGGGATGTATTGCATGACATGGGTTTGAGTTGTAAGGTACTTCAAACCGATTGGAAGAGTGATCCAAAGTATGCGGACACTAAACGTGATTCAGCTCTATTGCGTCGCGGCAATTATATCGTCATAGTTTCAGACGGTGCTGATAAGCATCACAATGATTTATATGTAGATGCAGTGAATGCTTCTAAGCGAGCCAGAAAATTTACAGTGACCATTAATAAAGGTGACTATTTATTCTGTACTAAAACCCAGCGTCAAGAAAAGACACTCGATCAAGGTAAGCTTAAATGAGTAAATTCAAAAAAGCAAGAGCAGCGGCAGAAGCAACGTGGCTTCAAAGTTTAAAGGACATGAAAATAGATAGTCGTAATCTAGACTATTTCAAAAACATGTTCGCCAAGATGTCTGATGACAAGTTCCGAACGTTTATAGACATGATACGTGATCAAGGTTACATTCCTGTTTATCAGCCTAATTTAACTCCAGAAAGACCAGATATCGATCATCTAATCGATCTTTGTGAAAAGTTAGGTGAGAAAGTATATCACCATCTAACGCTTACAGACTTTAATGATCCGTCATTTGAAATGGAGACCCCTAAGAAGTATTTAGTTACATGGGGTACCATCAGACGACAGATCCAAACGCTTGAAAATAAAATATCCATTCCAGATGGTAGTGATACCATAGATCAACTTTCAGGTCAGGTCGTAGGTTCAGATAAAGGTAGTTCATTAAGTGGTACAGAGGCTGGTATCCTTAACTCTAAAGATATGACTGATTGTATCTTAGAGTATGTGAATCCTCGTGGTGGTAACATTGAGGCTTATCAACAATTGGAGTCCATGATCATAAACAACGGCTATGCTGACCTTGAGGATATTGTAACTGAGGGTCGACCAACGGCAGTTGAATCATTGGATACGTTCTTAATTTCAGCGCAGATAAAGAGTAACATATGATCGAATATACCTTTTTACACTCATTGGTTGAAGCTTTATTTAAAGCCTATGTTGAAACTTATAACTACAAGGTTAGTAAAGATTACACCAACTCAATTGAAGAACATGTAAAGGGCTTGCGTACTAGCTTATTGTTGTCATTTGAGCCTGCGTATTCTAAAAAGGATGACTTTAATCAATTGTACTTTGACACCATAGGCAATAAAGCAGCTCACCACGTTAACTTCGATAGAGCCATGTTAAGACTTTTAGCATCATTTAAATTTCAAATTCAAACTAAAATGGATTGGAAGAGATTTTGTGAGTTAACGCATGCTTCTACTTTTATTGGTCCTGATGCCGTAAAGGGTGAGGCGCAAAAATCTATACTAAGTAATGTTACCGTCGACGATATGATTAACGACACGTGGATAGCGTTTTTATGTGCCGCTTATATCTGTCCTCCCGATAAGGTAAAGAATGTCTTATTACTCCCAGACCCAGAAGGCGTACCTGAATGATTTTTATGGTAGACTTAGATTCTATTCGTGATACGAGGCTAGTTACTCTAGCCTCATTGGTTCCTCACGATAAGATCAAGATTGAAGATTGGATTGCTCGCTTTGATGACGTTGCCCATTTGGGTAGTCTTGGTTTAACTTATGAGCAATTTAGTGAAGCGCATTCCAATCGAACTATTGAATGGCTAAGAGATAAGTTCACAATGCCTACACTTACACCTATGGTTAAGTATATAAATGCATTACGTGAATCTATTCCTGAAAAGCAGTTAGATGAAAACAGGCTGTATATTAATACGTGGCCTTATAAATTTAACGTTGAAGAAAGTTCTATTGTACTTACTTCATGCCGTGAACTGTTTCGTCCGTTCGGTATTGTAGAACTCGTTCACGTATCCCCTGCTGAAACCACACCAACGTTTATCGAGTCTAAGAGAATAGATAAGATAATTACCTATAACGGTTTTGACCTTTTTAATTTACATGCGGATAGGTTCTTTGAGTATCCCATGCAGAAGTTAGAAATTGTAATGCCTAAGATATTACATCACGATAGAGACCGCGATAACGAACTAGTAGTGCCACCTGGAGAAGACCCTTTCGATCTAATCCAGGTGACTTACAGTATGGTAATTACTTTTGTTTTTGAGCCCGTAGACCTTTGGTGCTTGGATTATAAATAAGATGCTATTTTTTGAGTGCCTCCGTGGCACTCTTATTATCCATCTTTTCCAAGAAATCACCTGATTTTTGCTCTATAGCAGTGTCGTTGGTTTCACCTGGACCGTGCTTGAACTTCTTAGGTAGTTTTCTAAGCTCTGGGGATAAGCCACCAACAACTTTCTCTTTAGCTCTGAAAGCATCGCCACCTACCGAATCGGCAGCACTTGAAATAGCTTGTGCAACTAAAGTACCATTGTCGGCATCCTGTTGTTCAATCTTAATGCGCTGTTCTGTTAATCTTATCTTAGCTTTAGCGTTGGCAGCTTGTATTGCTACAGCAGCAGCTTTTACATCACCAGTACCAACGGCGGTCGTTGTAAATGATTTTTCAATACTATCTAGACTGGCTACCGAATTTTCGATATCCTGAGTTGCTTTTTCTTGGCTCATGAATTGAATCCTTTTTGAACATATATCATATAAATGAAGTACTTACTGTGGAACAATACTTATGTTCATCGACCTCATCAAATATTTTAAAGAATTATTTAAACAAAAACCTAAAGCGGAAAAACCGCAGTTAGATCTTACGGATATCAAATCTTTACTTAGGTGGGGACTTGATAACATAACGACTCTAGAAAATGCTCATGTACATTATGGCGATAAAATAACGAGTACTTATAATAATGTCGAGTACTTATTAGAACATCTACATCGAGCAACGATTAGAATAAGAAATGATAGAGATATCATAGTCACCAATAAAGTAAATCAATTTACTATATTAGATTTTATCTGTGATGATAATGACATTCCATATGACTGGGATGAAATTATCACTAGATCAAAGAAGATCATGAGTAATCTACTTGAAGTTCTAGAGAACGTAAGTGAAGCAGATTACCACTATTATAACATAGGACTACTCACAGACGTAAACGCAATCATCAAACTATCAACACTTGGAGCCCAACATGTCGAAGAATGAAAAGAGTAGGCTATTACGAATAGCTGAACTTTTAAAATCTCCCGATAAAAAATACACATCGGCTAAAACTATTTTCTGTCGTATCTTTAGAATCTTCATGATGGAAGAGGAGGTTGACGATAAGAAATACTTTAGGTTAATGAATCGTTGGAAGCGTAAGATTGCTAAAACCGAAGAATTAACCTCAACTCAGGTAAGTAGCAATGCATCTAATTTGATGAAAGAATTAGAGCGCAATACAATGACCCCTGAAACTTTCATCAAAGCTTTACAATTTCTAGGTTGTAGTAGCGTAGAAATTAAAGTGACGGCAAAGTATCCCGACGGTAGGTCGAGCCATAATAATATGACGATCGACGACATTGATGAATATTTGTTATCACTTAAGCATGAGCGCAATGTTAACAAAGAAAAGAAACGTAAAGGGGGTGTAAAAGATGTCGACAAGCCAAGCAACCCTGACGGCACTGGAGACAAGTAACGCCACAGATGAACTATTAGTCTTAGATGCCAACGGTGTAACACCAACCGAAGCACTAGCTAACTTAGAGACTAAGACTGAACCTGGGGGTGAAGAAGTTACCCCCGACAGTTCCTTAGCTGGATTGCCGCCTGATAAAAAAGTCATAGTTTTAGAAAAGATGCACGAAGCTAATCCTGATGATAGAGACATCAAGAAACAACTTAATCAAGCAAAACGTGAGTCTAATAAACGTGACCGTGAAATAAAAGGGGAATTGAAAGATTCCCTTAAGTTGTCAGGTGGTAAGTTATCTAACAAAACCCAACAACGCGCAGTTGAAATATACAAAGGGGAATTATCTAAAAAGGTATATACCTCTACGGTAGACTCTGCTGGGAATGTGGTTGAGTTAGATCCTAATATCTCACCTGAGTTACAGGTAGCTAGACGACAAGAGCTAATAGATGCAGGTGACACTGATTTATTACCTCTGGTTAACCCTAAGGCCAAAGAGGCTTTAGAACTGGCTTCTGTAGACAGTGCTGTAGATAGTGGTAACTTAAAAGATCTAGCTAAGACAATGGCAAGTTCAGATAATAAATCTTCTTTAATTAAAAGATTAGGTGAACAATCAGGTAAGTTACTAGACTTAGGTAATCCCATTACTGCACTGGCACTTGGTGCTGCACTTGGTAGTAATAAAGCTAAGAACTTTTTACCCAAGCCCGTTCAGCGTATGATGTCCAGATACGTTAAACCTTTATCGGGAGGTTCGTTAAAGCGTCAAGGTATGGGTCTGATAGGAGCTGCAGCTTCTGTTGATGACGGTTGGGATACAGTTTGGAAACAAGGTAACCGTGTGGTTAATGGCGGTAGCTTTGTTGGTCTAACTGGGGATGCTGCAGCAGCTTTAGGTGCAGATAGACGTTCCAATCATTATCGTGCTACCATGGATGCTTTGAATGGTTACGGTGTAACCAAAAAAGGTTCTAAAGCCATGCGAGACTTTAGAAAGAAAATTAAAGGTTAATGTAAATAGAGTACCTTCGGGTACTCTTTTATTTTTGTACTATAATATTTAATAGCAATATTGAATGTATACAATCAATGGGAATAAAGTAATGTCAAAAAGAAAACAAATTAAAATTAGTAAACATCAAGAGGTATTAGTTTCTACCTTTATAGATCAATTTGTAAAGGTAAATGAAGATGCTGGTAGTAGCTTAATGTATACACAAACCAATGAGTCTGTAATTATCAATATCCGAGTCGATAGTGAGACAATAGAACGCCAAAAGTACACACTCGATGAAATTTATAGTTGGCTATGTGACAGAACCAATGCTGAGCTGGCTAACGGACATTTCTTTACGATGTACAATAACATATGTTATCTCGTAGGTAAAGATAAATTATACGAACTTTCAGGTAGAGCGATCGATTGGTTATTATACGCTTATGTTAATTCTGTCAAATATGAATATGACAGTGAACATCATTATATTTGTACTAACTACGATATAGCCATTGACCACTTAGCATCAATAGCTAATGGTAACTTACATTCACTAAGGACGACACCAACTGTCGACATTATAAAAATTAGATCTACTGATGGAAGTGCAGTGACTCTGGTTAGCTCAGAACAACCCGAGATATTTTTGAAAGAGGCAGTTAGCCATTTAACCGCTGGTAATGAATACCTATTAGCTAACCTTAAAGTGGTAGCTATAGTTAACATGTTAACAAGGGAGCACGTAGCTAGTAAAGTAGCGTATCACCTAAATCAATCATCTCTACTGTGCAGTAAGATGAGTCGGATGAACTGGAAAGATGTACATTCAGGCATTCTTGTATTTTATTTTGGAAACGGCCATTTAGCCGAAAGTGAATATGAGATGAGAGAAGATATCTTCTATGGGTTTCTAAAAGAGGGTGGTTACGAATTCGATGTGAGTCGCGATCTGGAAAACCCATGTACTATGCTAGATTTTTATAATAATCAGGAGTGTTAATTGTGGATAAGATTTTAATAAGTAAAGAAGGTCATTATGATCTAATCAATGAAGAACTAGAAAGTGTACGTGAGCTTACCGTTAAGAAACATCGCATGTGCATTAATAGTCCACAAGACATCATTGTACTACCTGTTGATAATGGCTGGATGACCGCATTGACTAGAAGTAATGGTGAGCATTTCACCACAATGGATACCAAATTTATATCTACAGCAGAGCTTGAAGATTATCGTTTAAGGAGAGATACGAAGACATCACTTAACCTAGACGAACTCAATATTAAAATTATTATTCATAAAGATGTCAATGGCTATTACATAGAAAGCGATGGTAAACAAATGTCCATGTCTTTGGCCATTATATATCTGATAACCAATGAGTACTATAACTTTATAAGTCCTGATAAACATACTAAACGGATGCTCACTTCAGCGAACTTTGAGTTAGTGGACAAAACAGGGGCATCAGGTAACTACATTGAAGTTAGATATCCTGTTCAGAAAGACGATCATATTGGCTTGGGGAGCTACACTGTAGATGAAGTACATGAAGCTCTAGATTATATTGAAAATCAGCCTATAGATCTGGATAAGTTCCCAACTTTACGCATGTTAATAAAAGTAGTTCGTAATCGACCACACAGCGTTGGATTAGCAAGAGAACTTAATGACCTTAGTTTGTGTGAAAGTCGACTTAGGTTGGAAGAAGCGCCGGGTGGTTATGTACTACACTTCAATAAACTTAAAATGCCACTAGGTAAAGATCAAGTCGACCTAATACTAGCCAACCTGAATAACCAAGCGTGGACAGATGCGCCTTACTATAAAGACATGGAGCACGTAGTTAGGGTACACAACGATTCTTTAGATAAGTAATTTTCAGGGGCCTTCGGGCCTCTCCTATTTTTAGCGAGAGTATAAAAATGAGAATACAATTAAACACAGTACAGACCTCAGGTGTCATTACACACATGCTTAGAGACTTTAAGGACATGGGTATCGACCTGATGAAAATAAAGCATTCTAAACCTAAAGATATGGTTGCCGATAAGCCTTTTCACCGAGTCAAACTCGATAAGCCTTTAATGCCCGAAAGAAAAGGTATGTTATCTAATTACTCTAATCATGAAATACTAAGTTATGACATCGAACTAGAAGATGACTATCATCTACTATTAGAAGCCAGAGATAGAACTTTGGTAGGTGTTAGTTTTATCGTTATAGATGGGGATGTGTGTGCCGACCTTGAATATGGTGAGAAGGTAGAAATCGAAGGTGCCGATTTCTTTAATGTTAAACCCATGTTCACAAAACTCAGAATAGATAAGGATGGTGACGATTACTTCCTATCCAAGTTTCATGGTGCGGCTAATAACTTGGAAAAAGGTTTTAACTTTCAAGAGGGTCAGGATATATATGCCCTAAAGGAGCCAAATAGATTTGTGGCTAATATTCGTGAATTATATTCACCAAATAGCATTTATAATCTAGTTAAATGTATGGGTCTAGAGGGCAAGGGTTTCGACATATCAATCATTAAGACCGCTATAAAGGAGAATGGTTTTATATTTAAATCTGAAGACATTCATTTCTATTGTCCTATTAGATTTAATATGAATATCAAACGACCTCACTGTATCGACCATGAAGTTCGATTAGTTAGAGACGGAAAGGTAGATGAGTACATCGAATCACTTAACCCAAATCGCCTAAACAACACAGTTGTTCTACGGTGTGAGATGGACACCACTGTAATGCTAAGGTTTATGTCATGTGATGCCATTTGGTCTGATAGAATGGTAATGCCTTATAGTCCAAAGCTATATGACATCGCAAGGAAAATGGGACTTAAGGTAATTATAGTCAACATTGACGGTGATGCGGTAGAGGAAGTTAAATGTGATTCAAAAACTATGATTCACAGACCAGGGCCACTGTATCTCTATAATGAAATTAAAACTTCAGATAGTAACAAACCTGTATGGGGTGGAGTTAAACACTGGAGGGACATTACTGATGACACCGTTGTAACTGATGATATAAATGTGGAGACCTTTACGGAATTACCAGAGACTTGGTGTACACTTAAGGATTATAAGAAATCAGTTAGTGAGATTGATTTTAACATACTCGTTTTTCCGACAACCGTAGATCAGAAAATATTAACCATCGAATCGGTTACACCGGTTAATTATATAGTCAACAGATCTGCTTCTTATAAGAAACCAGGTAACTGTCCACTGGATCTGACTGGTCCAGATAGTTTATCATTTAAGTTTGTTGAATCTGATAACCTCGGAGCTAATGACGGTACACACTTACGTATTAGCAGACCTGGTATACGTGAACCGTGGAGACTTAACATAGAGACCATTGATGAACGATATGACTATTACTGTACTGACAACCCGGATAAGAAGTTAACACTACAGGAGTACGTTGATAGACTGTTAATGACCATTTCGAATCTAGCTAACTTCTATGAGATAGATATTCACATAGACTGTGTAAACAGCGACATCGCAAAATTTGTTGAATTAAGTACTGTTGATACCGTTAAATCTAATGAATTAACTTATGTCGTAAGACCTTAATCTGGATGGGGACTTAGTCCCCATCCAAAACCTATTTATTTTTTTGATTATTTCTGAAGCATATATTATAAATGTGAATAAACTAAACTATGGATAACAATTATGATTCGTAAATCACTCATCGCTTTATCAGTCAACACTGCTGTACGTTCTTCAGGTTCTATGGTTCCATCTTATAACCTAATTAAAAGTTTCTATCCAGACTTTGGTGAAAATCATGAAGTCGGAACTTCTGTACGCGGTTTTGCTAATCGCTGGTTATCAGGTGGTTTAAAACGTGACGAACTGACCATTACTGCTGCCCATACTCAACCAAGTGAAAGTCGCATTATGTTTGGTACTCGAATGGGTTACAACAAAGCACAGATGGATTACCTACGTGGACTTGCACGTGCTTCTATGCTAAGGACGTCACCTACACTAGGCATTGACATCAATCTACCTACTTCAATTTATTAAGGGGATTTCAACATGAATGAACTCCAAGTAAAGAGTCTACTGGCTAGACACATTGTAAATATCACGCCTGTTCCATATGAAGCTAGATCTTTCATAAAGAAATTTGCAGAAGTAGCTCGTGAAAGAATGAAACTATCACCTGAAGAAAAGGTGGCTATGTTTCAAAGACATATTAAAGATAACGACATAGTAAGGCGACAAAATCAACTTACTGCTGTGTTATATACTGGTGATTACGCTTCCGTTAATTGTGAGCCCAGTAGTATTATAAATGCAATGCTACTAAGTAGTTTGGGTATGGCTATGTCACACAAACGAACTACCCAGATGCAGGAATTAATAGGGAGTTAAGTCTCATGTCAGCTAAAGACAAAATTGATCAGTTAGTAGAGTCACTAAACTACAATAGCAGACTTTACTATGCACTGGATAAACCTTTGATTAAAGATGAAGCTTATGATCAGATGTTTAAAGAACTTCGTGATCTTGAAGCTGCCAACCCTGACTTAATCAGAGCAGATTCTCCTACCCAACGCGTGGGAGATGCCCTTAAAGGTAATTTACCTAAAGTGACTCACTCTAAACCTATGTTATCATTAGATAATGTATTCAGTGAAGAGGAGTTTAGTAAGTGGGTAGCACCCCTTTACTCACTTGATGGTTTACCACCAGAACAACCTAGATTATCAATCGAGTACAAGTACGATGGCTTAGCCGTTTCAGTTATCTATGAAAACGGTGAGCTTAAAAGAGCTGTAACTCGCGGTGACGGTAAAGTAGGTGAGGACGTTACTCATACAGTTCGAACCGCACGGAACTTACCTATTAAGTTAAGTAAGGACGTTGAATATCTCGAAGTTAGAGGAGAGGTTTATATTCGTAAATCTGACCTTAAAGAGATCAATACTTTACGTGAGTTATCGGGACAAGAACCTTTTGCTAATTGTCGCAATGCTGCAGCTGGAGGAGTAAGACAACTCGATCCATCTAAAGCTAGAGCTAGACGCTTATCGTTCTGTCCTTACTCTGTGGCTAAATTAAAGTACGGTACTAAAGGTGTGGTTGAGGTCAACGTGCCCGATGGCAATGCCGGTATCTACCAGTACGGTGAAACTAGTATCAAATCGCACATTGAGTCACTTAGCTTATTAGAAGAGTTTGGTTTTGACATTCCATACAAGCCCCTAGTTGCAGAAAAAGGTGATTCGGATACAGCAACTAAAACCTATAGTGACATCATGGATAATCGAGATTTAATCGATGCCCCTATTGATGGTGTTGTGTTCAAGTTAGATGATTTGATACTTCAAAACTTTGTAGGCTTTACAGGGCGCGTACCTAAATGGGCCATAGCTTGGAAGTTCCCAGCCGACGTAGCAGTTAGTACTTTAGAGGACGTTATCTTTCAGGTGGGTAGAACGGGTGCAGTTACACCAGTTGCACTTATAAAGCCTGTTGAGATCTTCGGGGTCACTGTATCTAGAGTTACTCTACATAACGCAGATGAAATCGAAAGACTTGATTTAAAGCTTGGTGATAACATCGTAGTGGAACGCCGTGGTGATGTGATACCTAAGATCATGGAAGTAGTAGCCACTAGTAATAATAACGTAGCTATCGAATTTCCAGATAAATGTCCTAGTTGTAATACTGAACTAGAGCAGGTCGAAGGTCAAGTCGCATGGTACTGTCCTAATCGTCTTGGGTGTGAAGCTCAAATCCTACGTAGTCTGGAAATGTTCGTATCTAAGAGTGCTATGGATATAAGTGGCATATCGGGTAAGTTAATTAAGAAACTGTATGATGCAGGATTCGTTAGAAATCCAGCTAACCTATATGACTTGTCATTAGAAGATTTCTTACGTCTAGATAAAGTACAGGAAAAGTCAGCCCGTAACTATCTAGAGGCAATTGAGAAATCAAAGAACCCACCACTTAGCAAATACATCTACGCTCTAGGTATTCCTGAGGTAGGTGAATCAACCGCTAAGTTGTTCGCAGATCACTTTGGCGATATCATCTCGTTTGTATCTGCAACTGAGGATGAGTTACTGAAATTGGATGACGTTGGTGAGGTAGTGGCTTCTAATGTAATTGAGTTTTGGTTAGATGATTTAAACATTAAGTTATTAGAGTGTTTGGATGAAGTGGGTGTAGTACCAAAACCTGTAGATAAGAAGCGTGAGACACTCGCTGGACTGAGCTTTGTGATTACTGGTAGTTTTGATAGGTCTCGTGACGATATCAAGGCAGAGATAATCTTAGAGGGTGGCAAAGTCAAAGGTAGTGTGTCTAAAGCCATTGATTATCTGGTGTGTGGTGATAAAGCAGGTTCTAAATTAACCAAAGCCGAAAAGCTTGGAGTTAAGGTAATAGGACTTGAAGAACTCACTAAGTTAATTAAGTAACTGAGAGGGGTTTGAACCCCTCTCCTATCTTTGGAGTTTAATTATGTCCAAAAGTGAAGAACCGATTAGGTCTCTAACGAATGACTTAATTTTTATCAATGACAATCGATTAGCTTTACTTGAGCACTTGATCGGTGAGCGTTTAGGCGTCAAACGAAAGAGTGAAGATACCACTAAATTAAAGGAATGTTTGAAAACTCTTAGAGGTACTTTTAAATCAGCTAATTTTGCATCAATGTTATTGGCCGAGGGTAATGTACACGAGTTCAAAGTAAAGTTGGGCAATGAGCACATTGTTAAGTCTGCTTATTCCGGTCATGAAAACGGGATGGTCAATCACATATGTAAATCCGATAATCACTTAAAAGATAGTTTAGATAATTACCTAAATTTCTCTAAGTGCTTTCAATTGTCTAAAGACATCGTGATTAATGTTGACTCGGTACCCAATCACGCGGAGCTTTCAATCAAAGTTGAGAATGTAGGTGGTGTTGTTAAGCTGTCAGCCAAGTATGACGGTGCTAGCCCTACTTGTAGTTATTGCGGTGATAAATATGAACTTCACGAACACAATGAAGTTTATCACTGTGTTAATAATGAGTGCATAGGCAATGTAATTGGCATAATCAACACTTACAATGATTCACCTAACATAAACTACTGGTCTCGCATTGACTATATATTTCATGACGGTAAGGTCATTGTTACCGATAAAGAAATAGGTCCTTTAGAGTTGGTTAATGTAGAGCAAGCTTACAGATATATCTATAACTTAGACACCAGTGGTAGTGAGTGGGCATTAGTTGAGTTACCTGCACATCCACCTCGATATAGAGCTAAGATGATACACGGTGATTTACGTGGGAAGTATTTAAGTTACACCTACGAAATCATAGGTAATGATTGTGAAGATTCAAGTGAAACTAATCTTTATCTTTTTGCGGATAAACTATATTCACTATCTGGAAATGAAGTCAGTGTTGTGACTGATGATTCTAAGTGGCAGCAAAATACTTTACTGAAACAGAAGATCATACAAAAGACCATTCATGTTGATCTTAATGAGTTCATGTTAAATCATGTAGGTAAAGTAAGACTGCCCTATAACATTGACTATTTTACTAAGGGTCAAAACCAAGGTAGTCATTATAAGGATTCCAGTAAATACCCTTACTGTCAGGTCTACATTACAATGAATGAACAAAATGCAAAACAAGTTCTGAGTTACCTCAAGGATCAGAAACTTAAAGTCATTTACTGTGTAACTGATATTGATCCTTTTAATTATGAAAACTAGGAGTACGTTATGTACCATACCTTCTCACCGATACTTGCTAGAGTATCTTCTGGGTCGTTACCTAACATAGATAATCTAAGTAAAGCACTTTCGACCTACGCTAAACATCGTGAAGATTTTATTAAAGAATATGTTTCCAGTTTGTGTTTATCTGAGTTTACATTAACCAAAGAACTAAAAGAAGCTAAAGATCTAGTTAATCGACATCTCAATCAACACGATTTATTATGTATTTGCGTTCAAAGTGATAAAGCTTACGAGTTTGAACTTACTTTAAATGAACGCGTTGAAATTAAATCTAAATATTGTCCCTCAGTTAACGGAATGGTTAACTATATTACTACTCCATACCACGGTACGTTGTATCAGGGCAATTCACATGGTGTATCAGCTGTATTTCCTACTTGCGATTTTGATGTCATACCAAAAGATCGCAAGGTAAAAGTAACAGTCAGTAAAGTAGATTCAGATATTTTTATTCGACTAAGTAGTCTTAAGAAGTCAACCAACACCTGCCCTAAGTGCGGTGTAAAGATGAAAGTGGATAAGGTCACCGGTGTGAGTCACTGTGCTAATGAGAAATGTACTGGCAATATCGTAGGGATCCTTTCATACTTAGAGCGACGCACCGTTAATGAAGAGCACACTCAATCTCTTGAGTGGTCCTATAGTGCTGGTGAAGTCCATGTACATAGTAAAACCATTGGTAAGTACTTAGTGAAGGACGTAGAGTCACTTTTATATCTTATTGCTTATGACTGTCCGGGCAGCTTATATTCATTAAGGGTTAAACGCGTGGGTAATTCTTATCAATTAAATGGTCCAGAGCAAATCAGTAAATTAGCCGATTTAACTCTTAAGTTAAGTGATAAGATCAAAGGTATGGCTCTTGAAGATGATTCAGATGATCATATCAATTCACTCAACTGGGAATCCAATATTGTTGTTTATTCGGATAAGTACTACGATGTCAGTCAGAGTAAGTTTATTGAATTCGAAGATATGGAAAAGAGATGTAAATCAGAGAATTTCAATATAAATGGATACTTGCCAGTTATGTCATACTGGAATGACATTCAGAAATTAGATGATCCAACTGAATTTATGGTAAAGCATCAGAGTAAGGTTAGACTCCCACTCGACATAGAGCCTTTTGTTCATGGCGGTAAAATACATCAGTCTGGACCAACATATCCCGGAATAAGGTTTTATATAAAAGCCACTGATGAAAACATTAATGATATCATTGAGTTTCTCAGTAGACCACATGTAAGTGCTAAATACATTGTCACTAATTATGACCTACTTAGCGATGAGGTCGAATTAAAGGTGGGCAAAGCTTAAATTTAAAGAGGTCTTCGGACCTCTTCTATGTTTACTAAGGTTATAAAATGAAAAAATATATACACTCGATCACAGAGTCGTTACCGCACAAGCAGATTAGAAAACGCTTTCATGATCGACCTGATTTAGTCAAAGAACTAATCGAACTGGCACTTGATCAAAATGCTAATATCTATACGTTTAAAGATGTTGGTAATTTCTCAATTTATCACTCAGCTCCTTTACTTGAGCAAGGGGAGTGTTTAATTGTTAAAGATGGTATTTGTGTGATGGTTTCTTCAGGTTCGATTTTAACCAATAGCGATCACTTAGATACTTTCATGCAAAAGAGTATATTAGAAGTTTCCATGATAAGTGTTACTGATGAGTTTATTTTAGCCGTTAGACGATTGCTGGTTAACAATCTCAGTACCTTTGGCTTAGTTAGTACAGATGGCAACTGTATAAAGGTTGTAATCGGTGATATTACCATTAATATCACTCCGTTTATATTTTGCGCACCGTTTAATAGCAATGGAGTTGACTTAAGTTTGAGCTTAACTCATTATCCGACAGCTAGTATTTACCACACCTCTAAAGACACTATTAAAAGTGCAGTTCAAATGTACTTCATCAGTGGCGCTGCAGAGCGATTAGATGAAACTAATCGTCGTGTGACGGCAGCACCTTATATAAATCGTTATTACACTACAGCCGATAATAATTCCCTCAGTGGTCGACCTATGCGTTGGTGCTGTGTAGAAGCTTATCGTTATCAGGGGCAATTATATCTACTGCTATATTTAGGCAACGTTTATCAGTTCGTAAGAATTGACGGTAGTGACAATTTATATGTCGTAAGAGATTTTTTATTGGTTAATGATCCATTGGATTAATTGGGGGTTGTATGGAAGGTTATGTAAGTGCGTTAAAGGAAATGATAAGTAAGAATCAGCACTATCTATTTGCTTCAGTTTATTATAAAGATACTAAGCGTGTGAGAGAAGCACGCAATGAACTAGAAGCTGTTTGTAAAAAGCACGGTTTGGGACTAGAGCAGTTTATTAAACAAGCAAGCCTTGAATGTGTTGAGCCTAACGTGTTCTTAAGAATGGTTGCTTGTGAACAAAGCTTCAGACCTATTATGGTTACTGATATAGAAAGCAGTGGTTCAGTTCCTTATATGGATACCGAATCGGGCGATACCACGATTAAGTATTCTTGGTCGGACGACCTAAACATTCGAGGTGAGATCGATTGTAAAGACCCCAAACCCACAGAGCGTCATTGTACTTGTTGCGGTAAGCATCTTACCCGTGTAAGTAATGCAGCGGGATATGATCACTTTTGGGTCGGTGGTATTAAGTACAGTGTTAATGAGTACTATGCGTGTTCTAACCCTAAGTGTGATATGCACACCGAAGCTGCTATTAACTATTTACTTAACTTAGAAATATGGGACGATAGTGACAGACCTAAGACTGTAGATCGTAAAGATTATGCAAGTCCTAGCGATAAACTTTTTATCGAACGAATGCGTGAGCGTAAGTTATATGAAAAGTTAAATCTTAAAAAGATAGAGGCACTTGCCTTAAAATCTGAACTTACTGACCCTAGAGCCTTCGTTGCCCTTAGCTACCTAAGAGGTGAGCTGAGTATTATGGTACCGAAGACCGATATAATGTGGTAGTTTGTTTTTAGAATTACCACCGCGTCAAATAGGGGGCTCTTTTAGGGTCCCCAACCTATGCGCTTGAAGGAAATTAGATGGAAGATTTAATACAAGCAACTTTAAAAATTACAGGTCCACACGGTTTCTACATTGCGGGAATGGGCAAAAAAACTATACAAGCTTTAGTTGAAAGTGGTGACGTAAAGAAACCACATGACGTGTTCAACTTAAGTGTCGAACAAGTAAAAAAATTTGTACGTATAGGTCCGTACGGTGCAAAGAAACAGTGGGCCATTATACAAAGAGCTAAGATAGCAAATATCAGACAGTTCTTATCGTACATCGGTGTCACTGGCCTTGGGAATAAAGACATTGCACCACTATTCGATGGTCTACTTACTTTAGAAGAAGTATTTGAATTGATAGACCATGAATACCACAATCCTTTTACTGGTCTAAGTAGACCTATGTGTAATAAAATCTGGAACTATTTAAAAGACCCAGAAGTTAGAAAGCATTATGAGGAACTTAAAGCCGCAGGTATAGTTATAGTCAATTCTGATTATGAGCCACCTCACAGAAAACAAATTAACGTTGAGGGCGTATTAGAGCCAGATGAGCAACTTGTTTTAGATAAGTTGGTTAAAACTAAAAAGGTTGTCGTAACTAGGAATTTAGTTAGCTCTAGCCATATCTGTACCATAAGTACATATGGCGAATCGGCCCTTATATATAAAAGTAGGTACTTAGGGGTACCCGTTTACACTCCTAAGCGTTTTGTAAGAGAACTTGCCCCTCGACTTACAATCGAATAAAGTTGATATATATATCATCGTAATGAACATTAATAAGTAGGAAACAAACAATGATCTTCTCAAACGAAAATAACGCTCTAAGAATCAAAATTGCAGCTGGTGTTGATATGTTAGCCAATGCAGTTAAAGTTACTTTAGGGCCATCGGGTCGAAACGTTGCTATTCGCAGTAATCGAGGCTATCCTGTTTTGACTAAAGATGGCGTTTCTGTCGCTGAGCAAGTGCAATACCCAGAAGATCCAATCATGGACCTTGGTATTCAAATGGTGAAAGAAGCTGCTTCTATGGCCAACCGCGCTGGCGGTGATGGCACCACTACAGCTACCGTTTTAGCACAAGCAGTAATTGCGGACACAATGGCACATCATTCAGATGTAAATCCAATGCAATTAAAAGCCGGTATTGATCGTGCATCTTTCCACATTCAAAATCAGTTAGAAAGTTTGGCTCTACCGTGTAGTGATTTAGAAACGTTAACTAAGGTAGCTACTATCTCTGCCAATGGCGACCGCGACATTGCAGATCTAATTGCAGGTACGGTTTACAAATATCGCGATGATCTAGATTCAATTATGGTAACTAAAGGCAATTCACCTGGTGACTACTTAGAAGAAGAAAAGGGATATATCATCAAGAAAGGTTTAGTTGATGGTAGCCTTGCAAGTGACTCTAACGGCAAACTGGAGCTAACTAAAGGTATCTTAATTTTAATCAATGGGCCCCTTGAAGATGCTGCGGACTTACACGCTATCTTCACTATGTTTGATGAGCATGGTGGTGAGTTCAAATCACTTACAATCATTGCTGAGAGCTTTAGTAAAGAAGTTATTGCTAGGTCAATTGGTAATAATAATGCCCACACAGTCAAAGTTGCACTGATTAAATCCCCAGAGTTTGCAATGCGTCGTACATTTGTAATGGGCGATTTAGCAGCCTATACTGACGGTACCATTTTCACAGAAGCAAGTGAGGTGAGCATTGATAAGTGTGGTACCTATGACGTACTTAATAGTAATATGTCAGGTACTCGCATCGCACAGAAGAAGATGCCAAATCAGAAGTTAGTGGATGAGCGTGTCGGCATGATTCGTGATTACTTAGCACAGGGTAATCTAGAGAAGTTTGACATCGAACACTGTCATGAGCGTATCTCTAAGCTAACTGTTGGTACTGGCCGTATTGTTGTAGGTGGTAACACTGAACTTGAAGTACGTGAGCGTTTTGACCGTTTTGTAGATGCACTTAATGCTTCTATTAATGCATATAAGCGTGGTGTAGTTCCAGGTGGTGGTGCTGCTTTATTGTGGGTAGCTGAGAAACTTAAAGAAACAGACCTTAGTGAAAACAAGACTGACTTTAATCTAGGTTACGAAATTGCCATTAAAGCAATACAAGCACCTTTCCATCAAATATTCAACAACGCAGCAATTGAAGTAGGCGATCATGCTGATAAGGTAAAAGAGATTCACCAAGCTTATAATTTAGTCACCGATGAACACGGACACTGTTTAGAAGTGGGTGTCATTGACCCACTAGCAGTTACAATGTCATCAGTTAATTATGCGCTTAATGTAGCTGGCATGATTCTAACTACAGAAGCCGCTGTAATCAATTAATCTTAAACTAGGGAGCAATCGCTCCCTTATGTTTTATCAATAACGGAAACACAAAAATGAAAGTATTAGACATCAAAAATGAATTAAAAGTAGTTCTATCTCAATCGGCGTTTAATCAGGTTGAAGAAAATCTAAATAACTTAGATAATGAGTCTGAGTTGAGTGAACGCAACTTAGCTGGATTGTGTCAAATTATCCTAGAACAGACGGATTGGGCACATACTGACAAATACCGTAAATCAGAAAGCTCTCGTGAAATTAAACGTGAAGTATCGAACGTACTTGCACGTATTATCATCGCAACCCTTGGTGTAGAAGATCCTTCGTTCAAAGTCATTGCACATATCAATTCACGCATGGGTAAGTGTGTGGATATGGATGAACTTGCAGTTACAATAGTGGACAATTCTCCATATCCACGCGGTATCGATTTACTGCAAGGTTTTGGTGGCTATTATCATAACCTACTGTCTGTCACGGTTGACCCATTCATGTTTAATGCAATCTCCAGAGCCATGGAAAACCCTAAACTTAGCGAATTATTAGATGGCACTGGCACAGAGCGACAGCTGCCTAAATCATTCTGTACCCTTAAAGCAGATAGCTACGAAGATAGCTTTTACACTGCAATGAGCAAGCACCTTAGTAAAACGCGCGTACCTAAAGAACTATTTTTAACCAACCGACAGTTAGCGATTGTTCAGCACGTGAGTACTAAAGAGTGTACGTTCATCGATCTATTCGATGGTACCATGATTCCGCTTAACACCAAATACCCACTTAAATTAGTTGACTATGTGATAATGGCCAATGTTTGTGGACATGAGCTGGCAGTAAATTAATTCTAGGGGGACTAGTATCCCCCAATTCCATTTTCCCGTAAACTTTTTAATAATTAGGAATACAAAATGAACTCGATCTCATTAGTGTCAAGTCTCGAAGGTAACTTAATCTTCGGCGAGGAAAAAGCGTGTAACACAATAGTAACCGTTTATGATAGTACAATCTCAGATGAAGAACTTGTGACACGTTTAACTGGTTGGTTAAACAACATCACTGTCGTTGACCTTGAGTCACAAGAAGAATTTGATGCCATCAAATCGGATGTTACCGGTTTGATAGAAGACCTAAAGGAAAACGGCATTAGCTCGTTCAATAATCTTCATGTTGAATTGCATGAAGATGTAGTGACGGGTAAAAAGGTTACCACTGAAAATTTACTAGAAATTGATCCACTATCACCTGCGGTGGTAGAACGAGTAGACACTAAAAAAGATGAAGGAGAACAAGGTGCCTAGTATTTCAAATAAAGAATACTTAATCAATCTATTGATGGCAGGTGAGGGAGTTTCTCTCACCTTTGATCTAGACTTTAACTACAATAAGAAGCGCGTTTGTATGAACGTGAGTGACTTAGGTTGGGTTGAAGATCTGTCTTTAACAATGCAATTGCCTACCGGTATATTTACTAAACGTGAAGATGCTGAGGACAGTATCTATAACACCATTCGTAATTTCTTTGACCGCATCGAACTTAAACCTTTTGGTAATTCTACTAAAAAGGAAAAGTGGGTTGATCGATTAAAGGACTTGTCTGAGATCATGTTAAGAAACATTAGAGACTCTAAAGAAGTCTTTGCTAGTGTAGATTACTACATCGATCTGGATAAGTTCGCTAACAGTAAAATTGTTGGTGGTGTAGTTGAAGGTGCTCCATATTCACTACGTGATATCATTGAGACTAGATCTTCATTTGACTTCGATTTAATGATCAGTTGGCGACCTCACCACGTGGAGAAAATTCTAAGTACTGAATTTGCCGCTTCACTCGCTGGGTTAGTCAATGGTAATGATAACGCTTATAAGCTAACCATTACATCAAATCACTCTAAAGTTTTAACTGTGTCACCAAATCAGGGCGATAACATTATTATTGGTTATGATAACTTAGCTAATATCATAGATGGTCCCATTAATGCAACTAACGCCATGTTCTATGCTGAGAACACTTCTCTAGAGATAAAGGCATATAAAGAGCTTGCTTCTGTCTTGAAAAGGCTATATGAGAACCCACCTACCGGACCTGCTGAAATTCTAACATACTGTGGCAAGTATGTTATGATTACTTTAAAGTGCGATAATGACAAGCGTGAGCTTGCATCGGACCATCCTTTAGGTAATGGTAGTTGTGGCACTTTGCGTTCTGACCACACTAACTTTGTTGTGAATAATTTAAGTGGGGGTGACTTCGATACACCTAAAGACCATACCTACGATATGGTTCGTTCTACCTACGTGAGTGAAGACTCGTTGACTGTAATGTTTCCACGCGACATCTATCCTTATATGGATCACCGTGACATTAATTCTAGAAAGATACTAGAAGATATGGGAAATGCTGCGGTTAATGGTTCTTTTTCAAGAGCACAGCCAACATCGGCTGGTGCTATAGTATTAAATCGTAAAGATCTTTAATTTAGTAGGGGAGAGGTATTTACCTCTCCCCTATGTCTTATTAATCAATTTATTTTTTGGAGTATAACATGCCAGTTATTACGTCCTCACAAGCATTTCAGAAGCATTTAGATGTAGGTGGTGCATATGTTCGTAAAATCTACATTGAGCCTAACCAGAAGGTCCACGATCGTTTTAGAATGTTTGGTGAAGTACTTATCCCAGACTCACTTGAATGCAGATTGCTGAGCCTACACAAACCTGAACCTAACACTCAAATTTCAAGCATCATTAAGGACATTGAGTTAATCTTCAATGATATTGAATTTGAATCAGATAGAATGGGCTGTAACAAACTCGAAAAAGATCTCTTTGAGTGGGCAAAAGAGATTTCGAATAAACAATACTTAGAATCAAACACCGTGATAGGACACGGACACAAAGACAACTGTGGCTACAGTTTGGTACCAGAATATATCCTTGATACTCGTAGCCATACGCTAAGTCAAATTAAAGATATCTACATTAAAAATCAACCCATTGAAAAGTTTGAAACTCGCCGCATTAAAATTCAATTAAAGTCTAGCGCTGAGGTTGATTTAGTTGAATCTTCCTATTTTCGTAAGGTAGATAGTGAAACTGTTGAGTACGAAGGCAGCCCAGTTCATTTACTAGAGCACCTAGAACTTAGTTCTGTTGTGGTAGTGTCGGGCAACAGTGAAGAAGCTACTAAGCTATATGATGCCAGATTCATTACTGAGATCCTAATGTATTTGAATATATTGGCCACTCGATTAGATACTGGTGTTCAGATGGCTGAACAGTATGAGCGCAATGGTGACTTATTGTCTATCACTGGTGGCTTCTATGACAATGAAGCTGATGATGAAAACTACGCTCTTAAATCTTAAGTATTATCGTACACAGTACTCTAATTAATTGAACGAGTTTTTAACTCGGTCCTCCTTGTGTAAACAAGGGGGAAGGGAGAGGAGCGGAGCGACATCTTTATTGAATAATTTAATCTAGTATAGATTATAATTAAACTGATAATAATCTAACCTCTCCCCTTATACAAAAAGGAAACAATGCAATGAATAATAAAATTAATTTATGTGAGTTAACAGAAACTAAACTTAAAATAGCACAAAGCTATCAGTCTAAGTTAATGGAATCAGAAAAGTTTAAAGATAAAGAGATTACCATGACCTTTGATAATGATAGAATTTATTTTCTATGTGATCCAAAAGAATGTGGTGATGGCAATAAAGAAGTTGATTATCAGTGTAGATCTGTTACTTGGGAACAAGCTGAGGAAGAGGTCTTTAAATACACATCGAAGTTTTCTAAGACTAAATTCTTCTTTGAGAAAAGAGATGATAGCGATACGAAACTTAACCTAGTTACCAAAGATAATGTCTATAGATTCTCTATAAAATCCTTGGCTAATATTGTTGCTATTGATAAGTTTGGCTTGGGTGCCAGAGCATGCTTAGATGAATTTGATAGTGGTGTATATTACGCAACAAACGTTGCTGTTATGGGAAAACTTAGAGTAAGTACCATTGAAGAATCAGATTTGGTCAAAGCTGCCAATGCACTGGTTCAAGGTGTACCAGTTGCACTTAGTGATGTAGATCAGCAAATAGTGGTGGAATGTAGAATGAACACTTCTATCAATTACCTCATCGCTAATTACTTACATGATCATAGATTAGCAAGAACTAATTGTTCAATGTACAAAGCCAGTGATGATTGCACTGTTTTAAAGTTTAACGTTGAAACGCAACAAAAAGAAGAAATTATAGAGCATCTAATTACAAGTGATGAGTCTTATAGATTTACTTATGCACTCGGTAAAACTTTCAATGAAACCCTTACGCTGAAAGAATGTGTAGATAAACATAATTTAGAAATTAATGCTTAAATAAACTTTCTTTATAAAGGAAACAAACAATGAACAAATACCAATTATTCATCACATGCAAATATCTTACTACCACACTAGAATACGATACAATAGAAGAACTTAGATCAGCGATAGAGCCTGCTATGAATAATCTAGTCCTTAGTTTTGCAGAGTGTGAAGTAATGCAAAATAAACCTTTACCGGTCATTTTATCTAACGTTGGTAATAAAGTTAAGAGTCTCATTGATAAACATCAGACTACTCAATATGCTGAATTGAGTACTACGGTGGAATTATGCGATAACGTTTGGATGAGTGTATCCTTTAAGGTACCTAATCATAGACACTTTACAGATTTAAACGTTTATGAACTCGAAGGACATGTTAGTGAAGTTAGTCACACCAACTTTCGAATTGTTGATGGTAAAGTAATTCCTACATCCGGATATGATATTGATGTAGGTGACAAAATAGCCCTCATTGATGAGTTCACAGAAAAGGAATTGAAAAGAGCAATACCAACCGATGGATACCCTCTAGAGAAACTTAAACGTGATCACGGTAAGTTGCCTATAACGTATAGGGGTCCGGACGATCAAATCACTTTACGTAATGATGTATTTATAGGTGATATAATACAGTACCTTACTTTAGATGGTGTGAACACCTTACACGAAGCAGCGGGATTGTATTTTAGTAATTATAAAAATGCACTACCGGTTGCTACATTTAGCATATCAAGAAAAGGTGAAGGTGAGTTACTTCTAATGGCTGGTCAGTCTGTACTTGTTTATAATCACCTGCTGCGAGATTTAATGGAAATAGATTCCTTAACCGATAGTGCTTTTAGCGAATGTTTAAATCAACCTCACATTCAACAGAATATAAAGCAAATGTGTAAAATGTGGCAATTTGGTTTTGCAAGTGCCCACATTTCTAAAGATATAAAACTTGAACTTAAACTTGAATACATTTAATGGGAAACGAAAGCAATGGCAACTTTAAAACTAACATTGGGTAAGTATAACGTAAACGTAGCTAAAGTCAATGAAGAAAACTTTAATGATGAATTTGAGCACGTTGTGTCACAACTCTTTGCACTGGCATATAAAGATCATCGCGATCTTTTTCCAGGGATTTCTAACTTTGGAGCGTTGAATGTTTTACAGGTGGATGCTAAACAACATCTAATAGCAGGTGACACATACGCATCTAGCTTAAAAGGATTGCACATTGGTTTAAATTACGATGACGTAAAAGAAGTCGCCACTGCTACTGTGTTCGCTAAAGATTTTGTGCATGACTATGTGGTGATTGAATATGTAAAAGGTAAAGGCTTAAGGTTAGTGACGAGTGAAGACATAGGTCCTCTTTTATATCTTTATATCGCTCATGGTGAGGTATCTCAACTGTACAGTGCTTATTTCTGTAATCAGTGTAATGAGATGAGAAATCAAATACCTGAGTATAGGAACAGACCTCAGTTTACTTACGTGCCATATGACGGTACTAAAGATGGTGGTTTGTTTGTTGTAACTAAAATGACTATGCTCAAGTTAGATAAACTGTTAGAGTATTTAAACGATGAGATTGTCGTTAAGTCACCACATCTAATATCTGGTATTGCAACTCGTTGTTTAATACCCATTAAAGACACACCGTGGTTAGTGCCGGATCCAGAGAACAAAGACATGGCATTAGCCACCCTTCACGTATCATCAACGATTTCTTCAGATGCTGTGGATAGTTCATTACCTGCATCAAGTAAAGCTCGCGTACGTGCGACAGGTGAGGTTATACTTAGCGTTATTGATGGTTTACATGCATTGTTTTATAAGACCATAGTCAGTCGATTACTCGAAAAGGACATTTATTTAGATAGCGATTCAGTCATCTTAAACTACGATAGAGAAACTGATAGAATAACTTACATTATCGCTAACGTTGAGTTCCCTTCAATGACTCAGAATGAAACAAAGAAGATCTTTGATAATGCAGAAAAGATTAGCGTTGTTCACGAAGATAATGGTTCAAGACTATTTCACATAAAGGGGTTTATGCCATGCGACTCTTAGAAATTCACTTTCAGCTCCCCTATGAAGGGGAGTTTTCTCTCACTAATTACTATTTTACTAATCAAGAGGACTTGAATGGTATAATTAATTCAGCTCTTGAACATATGATGGACCAACAAGCGGCAAGACAATTACTGTGGTTAGCTGAAAATGCAATACAAATACATGCTCCTATGTCAGCTGCTACAAAAGATGGTAAAATAGAAGTTGTAGTATTGGATGGTAGCCTGTTGTGGGTTAATGGCTATAACTTCAATTTAAGCGTTAAGTTACCTCACCTGGAACATGAATTAACCAACATGTCTGTATTTGATGTTGAGAATATATTCGATCACTGCACCGATAGAGAAAAGATGTCTAGTGGCGATATCGAGCAGTTAAAGATTCAACTTCTCAATGCTAGAATTGCATATTTACAGGGTCGATGTTTTACTTATCGTGATGGTGATACTGTAATATTGTTAGAACATTCAGATGGTAATGTATGTGCATCAGATACATTACCAGTGAGCAAAATGATTCATTAGGAATTTTAAATGGCAAGATTAAGACTGGCGATTGGGGACTATGTCTTTGACAACGCCCTCATAAGCAAAAGACGCGTTACCAATGTAATACAGTACATGTATCGAGGTTTATTGGAAGGTTATCTTTCAGAGGGAGATTTGAAACATAAAAAATCAAGACTTCCATCTGATGTTCGCATATTTGAAGTAGCTGAAGAAATTGAGGAATGCGCTAAGTTCGATAAAGATTTTATTATTAAAATTAATGATCTTAGAATCAGCTTGATACACTCCAATGAGGTAGCACCTAAGATACCGGTACCGGAATATGAAAATAAGTTGGTCGTTGTATATGACCAACTTAGTGATGAGTATCGTGAGTTGGATTTTGATCTACATCAGATTTTAAATCACCCTAAGTACAAATCTCGAGTAAAGGATAGGTTCGTGTCTGAATTGGACGAGGCGTTTAATTATCCTCAATTTAACGAATCGTTCATTTACGTTCCGTTTGATGTGCCTTTTACAGGTGGTATCTACATAATGGATATCATGCTATCAATTGACTTTGATGTTACCGTTGAACTACTTAGATCGCACAGTGAAACTGTTATGAAAGTAGACGAGTATGCCATTTTGGAATACCCGCCCTCTTGGCTACATCAACACAACATAGTAAAGAATCCTCACATCGAGGGGGCACTTACTAAGTATACTAATTTTGAATATGACAATAAGACTTATTACGTCGGTGTCTCACATACAGGTGCATCTGACCCAATATGTGAAACCCCACGTGGTTTGCCGATTAATATTGTAAATACTGCTGCACGCTTGATTGATTATATTAAACTGGGTAATGTTGTACGCTATTCATCTGATAGTGATGTGGGCTATATGGGCTTTAAGTTACCTAAAGAATAGTTAAGGAAACAGTTATGAAAATTGTATGTTTTGGAATATCTAGCAAACAGGTCAATATGGTAACGGCCATTGATCTTGATGACATCGGTGTAGCCATTAAGATGTTGAATTCACTTAGACCTTATCTTGATACTACTGCACTGATAGATAGTATTGCAGATGTTGAGTGTGATTCATACACTCGCCAAACTGATGAGTTTACTATGGTTATGACCAAAGTGAGTGCCGGGGGTACAAGATCTATAGATCCTGCGGAAATTTTAGCCACAGCACACGATTTCTATTAAGGGGGAATTATGTTCTCAAATAGTCCAATTGAACTTAAACCAATCGAAGGTATTAAATCAACTAACTCTACTAACGTTGGTGTCTCTAGAAAGAGAATTGAGATGTTTGATTTTGATGCACTAGAGGCCATCAATAGAGAACCTCTAGGTATTTACTTTATTGATGCTGTCGTACACCCTGATGGTAAATGTCACACAACACTTGTGAGACTACATGTATGATTCCATCTAAACTTAGGGCTCTGTCCAAAGAGCCCTGCATTGACACTAATGCAACCAACCTAGTGTCACCTTTTATTAATTTACCACCTAACTTCAAACTATCTTTTAATCCAATCGATTGTAGCGATATGGCAACTAAGGTTGAGCACATGGAATTACCTGTTGAGGATACCATAGGTAAATTCATCAGATTGAGAAATCAAATCCTTCTTGAAAAATTTAAAAAGAATTACTGAGGTCTAAAATGAATATACTTCACCCTAATTTATTACTGGTAGCTATGTCCACTTCGACCTTAAGGTTTCTTGATGGTCATTCATATCTCAATGCGTTCGTTTGGGATTTAGAGACATTTTGTTTTTGGTTAGGTGATCGAATCATTACCATAAAGGATACATCTAAAGAAGCCAGTGGCGATATAGATTTATTTCACACTAAAGATCTTTTATCCAATATGGATGGAGACTTTGCCAAAGACTACTGCTCTATAATTGGAATGGTATCTGTTAGTGGGGGATTTAAATTTGTACGGGATAGTTTCGGTAAAGATAATAACGAAATTATAACGACAATGGACACTCGTGGGATTGAATTCTCGGTATCTATAACCAAACACGACTGGTTAGTCAGTACCATAGAGCACATGACCATTATGCAGAATATGGTAAATCATTTCAAGGACTCTACTAATTTCAAATTGTCAGTAGATGGTAACACCTTATTGCTTAAGTATAAGAAAACCCCAACCTCACCAAATATAGACGATAAGTTAATAGAGACCAATGTAAGAGGCATTCTTAACCACTATATAAAAAATAGGATAATGGAACCCACCAGTAGTTTCTTTGATTTGCCGCTACAGGAGCTAGAACGAAATCTTCGCATCTCAAGTAAAGATTCTGTTTGCGATATCCATTTTATCTCACTGAAAAAACAAATGGCTCTAAACTTTCAGATTAAATTCAAAGTAGTTTAATATATACATCATTCTCATGAGAATCTAGAAAGAGGTAGTAATCGTGGATGATTTTTTAGACCATATCAAATCAATAATGACGTTTATCTATAAGTCAACGTTGGATAACGTGTTGCTGAATGAGTCTGATGATATTAACCATATCAACATCAAGTACATCGACAAGTATAAACTGGAGATTGTCAGCGATGGCAATCTCCTATTTGTTTGTGAGTATTGGGAGAATTCTGGACTTAGCTCATTATGGGAACATATCACCGCTAATGAGTTCACCCGCATCGCCCCAAAAACATTTGATGACTATGTTGTAAATAAGCACGCTTACATCCTACTAAGTGAGTTATTGAAAATGTTAGAATCTTTAGGTTATGACATTAGATGTCAAGAAGAAGACTTCTCTATCTTTGTGTCTTGCATTAAGACAGACATGGGTAGTAATGACACCTTGATAATCGAAATTAAAAAGTAAGGTTAAACGATGATGAAAGTTTACAGAATCGAAATAGAAAGAAAAGATAAGCCGGGTATTACAATCGGACCTTTTCTAGCTTCTATATACATGAAAGAATTAGAGGCCGTTACTTGGCAGTGGAAGAACTATTTAGAAGTTGTCTGTGAGGAGCCCCATGGCGTTACACCTGGACATTTAATTGGCTGTACTACTGAATATAAGATGTTACAGTGGTCAGGTGGTAGATGGGCGTTTGAGGAACTAGTGCAAGCTGGTTTTAAATTAGTTGAAATCGAAATCGAAGAAGCTAATGTTAATGAGTACCCAGAAATCGAACAGTGCTCTTTCCACCCCAGTGACATCATCAGCAAAAAGCAAATTACATTCGATGACCTTACTGAGAAGGTCTTCGGCGTTATAGCATCATAATTAATAATTAGGAAATAAAGCAATGTCAATATCACACCAATTTAAACCAGCACCTAAGAGAAGAAAATTTAGTATTCACCGCTTTGCAAGAGAATTTGATACTTTCCCTGTGATTAAAACCAACAATGGCGAATTACTGTTGATCAATCTAAATCCGATTCGAGTTCTATGTGAAAATCCCGAACAATTTATAGGTGATACCAATGTAGAAATAGATAAATCGATAACTCTTCCAGCGGGTCAACTTTATTCAGTTGTACCACTTAGCGAAATGGTCACAGATGATGATCTCGTTGAGCTTATTCAGGTTGATTATTGGTTAAGTGATGTCTCTAATCTGTATACTCTGTATGATCTAGCTTTTAGAAATATACATTTTAATGACCACGGTGAAAAGTTGATTGAGCTTCAACATGTGTTCTTAGGTCACCTAGATATGAATGGTCACCTAAACATCGATTTAGAAAATGTCGATGACGTTACCGACTCGTACAGATATTTTCTACGTAAGTACAATGACAGTATATTAGATAACACGTGGCAGGAGTTCATGTTAATGGGTGACCCTAAAGTGTTTCCTAAGTCACAAAAGATTCATAAAGAAATGACCAAATCATTTAAATTAAAAGTAGATGGCGGCGACCTTAGCAAACCAGATCAAAAGGTTAAATTTACAGATTTGTGTCGTAAAGTACTTTATGTTCCATATCTTGAAAGATTAGTCTTTATTCAACATCTTGGTAAGGTCGTTATCATATCCAATGGTAAGGTCTGTGAAGTTGGTTGCATTTCAGAGGATGTTTCTGGAAATGTCGACCACATTCGCTTCATTAGCAACGTTATCTATCGAGAAAGTGATGCGTTAAAAGATATACTGTAATCTAACTAGGGTACTTCGGTACCCTTTTATTTTTTGTATTCAAATACTTCTTAGACATATATTATCAAGATGAATTAAAAGAATTAAACAATTGGAGTAGCAACGTGGAATTTTTAGTTAATGACCCAGAATTAAGTAAAGGAATAAAACTGACACCTCAAAACGCAATGCAAACTTTTATTGAGATGATTAGATTATATAACTTACCTAATCACTCCCCATCCAGATCAATGATGGCTAATATTTGCAATAATCTTAAAGCACTTCTTATAACGGAGAGAGTTGTAACCATAAAAACCGAAACCGATGGAAATAAATTTAGATTGGAACTTAGAAGTAATGTACTTGGTTTAACCTTAGTGATTATTAAAGGTGCACCACCTGCTAAACAGGGCACTAAACTTGCAACTAGGCGATATCTGGAAGGCATGGACGGTATGGATACGCGTTCTATTAATTCGGTGCAACTCTTTTACATTCTGGTTTTAACTGAAGTAATAGCCATGTCCAATGAATTACCAAAGAGTAACATCGGTGAGGAAGTTCAAGTATCGACTTGGAACTATGACAATTATCAATATAAAATGGCTTTGAGGTTAAGATGAAACACAATTTAGAAAACACAGCACTCGCTACCGTATTATCACAGGTTAATAGAATGTCCAGTTGGATAATCGAAGGTGAGTTTCGTTATGTCGGTAAAGTAGATAACACTTTAGTTATAACTGAGGTCATGAATAGCTTAAGAGGTTATACTTTTAGCATTTATGAACATACATCACTTAACTGCGTTTGTACTTTTAAACTGGGTATGATGGATACCTTTAAAAATATTCGTAGTCAAGTAACTGAACGGCAGTGGCAAGTTTTAATGTATCTGTTCACCCCACAGCAAGACTGGGTTAGAGTTGCGGATTATCGATTCGAAAAGCCTGATGTTAAAAAGATTTTTGATTACAATAACTTAGTCAATCCAAATCAGAATTTCAAGTGGTTCTTACGCAAATTGGTTGATAATTTTAAACAAAGGGCCGAAAGTTATACTGCAATCTTTGATGATGAGGTTCTAGATTACACACAGCCCGTTGATAGTAACATCGCAATGAAGCTCAGATCCATTGCAGGCAATCAAAAAGTAAGCCATAACAAAGAAGTAACTTTAACATTACTTTACGTTCGACCTAAGTACGTTAAGTGTGCAGCCCCAGCTAGATATCGTGAATACTTCGAAAATATTGAACATCTTTTAGTTGGACGTTACGTAGCTCACGTATTGAGTCAATTTCGATCAGCGGTTATTTATTTAGGTCAGTTACCCCAAGGTGGTTTAGCATATGAACTCAACCTAGGTAACGGTCGCATTTATCTCACAGTAGAGGAATAAGAACATGTCTTATTTAGCATTAAACTTTAGTAAAAATATTAATAATCAAATTCGTAACTTCGACAAAACATTCTGCATTGATGAAAGTGAAGGTTTCTACCCAGAGTTACCAAAAGGTAAATTATATTCCCTAGATGATTCAGATTTGATTTTAGTGTCACAAGGCAATCACGTTTTTGACGTGTATGCACCTAAAATTATCTCTAATTGGCTTTATCCTGGAATACAGTGGTTTAATATCGGTAACTCGTTCATTGACCGCAGCTGTCAGTTAAAAGAACTTAAACTACCCAAGTCGCCAGCTGATGTATTCTCTAAACTATTTAAAAATAAGCAGTTTAAGAAAAATAACGGTAAACAGCAAATACTCGATTTGGCATCACATCTAAATGAAAAGTACGATGAAGTTGGCATGGGATTTGCTAATAAGTTTGTGGACTTTAATGAAGAATCGGGTAAAGTTGAAGAGTTCCCTACCTGTGAGGTAAAGCTGAGTGACTGTAATGTTAAACTATATCACAACTTTGAAGCGCTTATTATAGTTTATACCCAATACCAACCTGAGTATAATTGGTACTATATGCTTTCTCAACCGGATGTGATTAAACGCATTATTAAACGCAATGTAACTGAACACTCTAACATGAACAAACTGAACCTACATGCATTTAATGTATTGGCTCAAAAGTTTGAGCCTAATCTAGGTACATACAACGACTACATCGATCCAATAACTTTTATAGACCTGCCCAATCACAATGGTTTTGTTTTCGAAGCTAAAGGAGGTTCAGGTAAACTATGTCGACATGATGTCCCTGAATACGGTGCAGATGAAAAAGAGCGTCTTTCATTTGGGTTTGAGAATGGTACTCTAACATTTGATAAATGTAGTAGTAATGTCAGTAGTTTATTGGATATATCATTTTTTCACAATGATGCACTAATGCTTAACTACGATGTACTTGAATTTAACTATACTTGTTTCTACACGGAAAACAACGTAGTTAAACCAATTACTCGTAAGTTTGAAGAATCAGATATCGTTGAAATCTAAGGATAAACAATGAGAACATATATTGCAACGCACCAAGATACCACAAATCCAGATAAAGTAGTTAGTAGACCAGAACCTGGTGCCTTTTTACGTAACTTTAAACACTTCAGTGCTGATGTGACTAATAAGATAGTCAATGCTTATTGCAATGCTTGGGATCAATATGATATATCAGAACCGCCGGGTTATAATAAACGAATTTACAATCTAGCAAATGTTTTACCACGTGACCCCATGTATCAATTTAGCATTGAGTTTGAAAGTGGGTCCATAATAGACTGTACGAGTACAGACAGTCGCCTAATAGAGACTCTCATTCACAAGCATGTTTGTTATGAAATAGAAACGGCGATTACATGGCATCGTCCGGATACCATCAGAGACTTCCCCATGAAAAAGGAGAACGTCCTTAATCCAGAAGCGGGTTTTAAGTTTCATAAAGAACTAAAGCATTCATTTATTCCAATGGCAATTAGTGGGATAGATCTAAATCCCATTAAAGACTATCCAACCAGCTTTTCAAGAATCTTATTTGAAATTCTAGTTGAGGAAATCTGGTCAAAAGATGTATACATGAATGTGATGCATGAACATAAGCTAGTTCAATTGGCTAAAATTATGGATGATGATACTGTATTAGAGTTAGTCATTCAACTTCGCGAAAATGAAACAATAAGACCTGTACTTACCCAAGTAAAATAATAAGTAACAAGGAAACAAAAATGAAAAATAAGATTAACATCGGTATATTTGATGGCTATAACATGGTTCACAATATCCTAACCAATGTTACTGTAACCATTGGTGAAACTGACTTCTTCTTCACCGACTCTAAACGCGTTAACGTTATGGATAGCGAACCTTTACTAGATGCTGATGTATTGGTAGTGGGTTATGAAGACATCAATGGTTACTTTAACTTTAGGGACCTTGATATTGCCATTCCCCTGACATATCATCAAAAGGGTGCTCAGCAACATTACATTAAAAAGACACTTGGTCAATTAAACCTAAAGCACTTCACTTATATCCCAACATTTTCTTTAAACTATAACTTTAGACCGGGAATTAAAAAGGCGATGACAACCTTTAATGTTGATGAGGTACTCATGAAACCTTGTAACTCGGCGATGGCCAGAAACGTCAAAGTTATGAAACTGAATGACCCCATACTAGATCAGTGGGCGTGTAAATATCGTGATGTTAAATTTAGAACTAAAGTACTTGGTGATGAAGGTAAACGCACGAGTGCTGAAAATATGATACTTCAACCTAGAATGAATCTACTGCGCGAGTGGAGAGTCATCTGGATGGGTGATGATGAATTTATTGTAGCTGAACGTAATTTCAACAGCAAAGGTTTCGGAACAACTAACTACAGTGGTTGTGAATATGTTCTTTTAGATAAGGATATGTGTTGGGATGGTGAGATGGGCTACTTTGACATGCAAGAAGTCTTTAATGAGCTTCGAGTTCTACTTGAGGCAATGAAAGACTCCCCGTTTAGATCTATCGACTTGGGTTTGACGCTTGTGAATAAGCGTCCTAAGTTTGTGGTTATTGAACATCAGTATCAATTTGGAGACACCATGATGTCATGGGATATCCGAGATCACATCACCAAGCGCTTCATTGAAAAGATGGTGATGCCTAAGTTAGATGAACTAGGCATTAAGTATTAGTTAACTTTGTTTAACTATTATATGTCCTAGTGTGTTTAATGGGCGTTATTTTGATGAGATTTTGAGAGGGGTAAAACCCTCTCCTTTTTTTGGGATTCAATTATGGAAAGTTTAGAGACCAATAATATCAAGCGTATTAAGATTGGTATCAAAAAGCAGTTTATGGCCACTGGTGTTCAAGTCAAGATAGATACCCATGATGGTAGGTCTATTCCCTCTTACTTTAAGTTTTATTTTAATTCTGAAAATAAAACAGACATGGAAATAGAAGATCTATTGATGGAAGCCAAGTATACCGCTAATGCAGCCATTCGTAATTTACTGTCAGGTGAAAATACCGTAAGGTTTGAAATACCTGGACTGTGGCTTAGAAAGAAACTCTATAAGAATATTGACACCGAAGACTCTATGGTGTTTGTCACTGCAAGTAGACGTAAAACGGTTGGTCATATCGAACTACATAGAGAACTTAATAATAGGACAATTACGCTCTATGATTCATCTTTATATGAACATCTATTTTATAGCCCATCACATAAAGCACTATTTGTAAGACGTGATGATAAAAGTCGTTTTTTCTATCTACGCGATTACAGATCTTTACAGGATGCTTTTAATGTGGTTATGCTCAATTATAGAAAAATTCTAAATTCACTTGGAGAGTTAACCTATGCATGAACATATAAAGAAAACCATATTTAATCTTTTATTCTTTTTATCGATGGCCATGGTTACAGTAACCATGCTAGTAGGATTAGTTGTAGGTATGTCAGAACCCATAGGGTTTAGATATCACGTCGTACATAAGGTCGATAAGATTTACGCATGTAGACAGAACTTATGTATTGTGAACGTGAGTGACTCAGAGCGCGATACGGTATTTGGCGATAATATAAAAGATGACACAGTTTATAAATCATGTGTCTATAATATCGAACAAGGTAAGAGTACTTGTGAACCTGCCTTTAGGGCCGAAATTAAGTTTGGTTATGAATCTGAGTATAATGAAGCTCAAGCTGCACTAGACGAGTGGAATAAATTTAATATTATTAACAAAATGAGGACAGTACTATGGACGAGCCAAAAGTACAGATTGATAGTGATGTAGAAGCACCAACAAAAAGTGAGTGGAAAGCTACTGCTTTGAAATATTCATTTTTCTTAGCAGTCTCGATTAGTATCGCTTTGTTGACATTGGTATACAATGCCAATAAAAACGATCGTTATCAGTGGGATGAGACGGGTGTCATTGCACGTAAACTTAATTACGATGGCGGTTATTATGTCCAACTTAAAAGTGGTGTCAAAGACTATCTCTATGATATTGGTGGCACTGCAACCCCTCGTGCTGGTGACGAAGTTTATCGTACCTGTGAGATGAAAGAAAATGGTCGTATAGTTTGCGGGAGTTTAAAGTATATGGATGCTAATGTCTATTATGGCATTGATAAAGCTTTACAGAAGCGAATCGAATGGAGACAAAAGTCTTTAATCATTCGTGCCAATTATACTCCACGTGAATTACACTTTAAGGAAAGATATGACGCGCTTAACTAATGCTATTCCACTTCTATTGATGGTGCTATTATTTGTTGTATGTACTGTGGTTAAGTTCGATACTCTTAGCATCGAGTTTACCAGAAAGACCAACGTAGCTTACATAGAAAGCTGTGAGGGTAATCTTTGTTACATTAGAGACTATCAAGGTAGATATGCTTATATAGACAACCATCACATCCGCATCGGAGATGAGATCTATATAAAGTGTATCATGCACGTTAACTCGGAAATTAAAACCTGTGATGGTACGTTTTATGATAAAGAAGACGTGAGTCACTTACAATTAGAAGCCGAGCTTCCGTATATCTTATCTAGATGGAAGGAACAATCATTTGAGTATAAAATGTTTGCCCACCCTTTGGATGGTTACGCACCGATCAATGAAGTGATTACGGAGGTCAACTCTAAATCTAAACTATAAGGAATTTACTTATGATTGCCGAGACCATTGAACTCAGTCAATGTTCCAAGCGAACTGTGGTTGAGTATTTAATGCAAGATAAAAAAGGAAATCCCTTAAAGGTTGCTTTGGCAATCGTAGGTAATAAACTTTATTACCGTATAGGTAAAAGAACTAAATGGTCACTACTTAGAGAACTTAAGAATCCAGAGTTCTCAAAAGTAGCGTTAACTCAACTAAGGGAGTGTGTGGTAGAACACAATGTAAAAGATCCATACACTCTAATGCCATTGTTTGTTGTATTATCGGGGGAGAGACCGATTACAACAGTTTAAGGAATAAAGAAATGTTAACAAAGCTAATAAATCTGACAAAAGACAAAGCCGTTGTTGCACATTACTCTAAGCGGTCTACTGATTCACTGGAGTTGATCCGAATAACTCCATCAAAAGGTAAATTTCCAGATACCTCACTCATAAAAGAGAATTTCTTTCATAGTTTGAGGTTGATGGAAAGTTATCTAAAAGATGTTTTAAATTTAAACCATCAATCTAGTTTAGTAGATCGAATTCTGTTCACCGCCCAAGGGACATCACTAATACTAAGTAAAAAGGTTGATCCAGCCGAAGCTGAGTGTCGTTACCTTAAGAAACATTCAGCCATCTTACTCTTAGATGGTCCTAACGAAGTTAAGCTAGAGGAGAATCTACATTATGCATGGAGATGTTAGACACAGAGCACGCTGTAATCGACGTTTTGGATTGCCAATTACAAGCCTTGCATTTAAGATAGCAAAATACGTCGATACTATAGTTCCAATAGGTAACTTCGATGGTTCTAAAGTAGCTGCTTTAATTCCAAGAAAAGATCTTGAAAACTTAGCAAAGAACATCAATCGTGGACTAAATCACTCTAGACACGGTTACGTTAAGTTACAGTACTTTAATGAATCTACTTTGTATGAGTTATTTGTACTTGAAGATTTTGATGTGGATCTAGATGCACATAGTACAGATGAGCGCTATATCAAATATCGTAAAGTTAACATTCATGAGCTAAGACCTGAACACATCGAACGCTGTCGTGATCTATTGAAATTTACAGGTAACGATGCAAAGTTCACTAAGCGACGTAAGTTTAATCACAGTGACGCTTTACAGCTTAGTTAAAAATATTAGGAGAGGGTCGCCCCTCTCCCATGTTTATTTTTTATTTTTTTAACCTCTATCGGTAACATCCGCAAATGCCGATAACCAACGTCCAGGTTCTGCACCAAATAAGAAACCGCTATTAGCGAAATAACTTACCCAGTGTGACGTATCTGACCACTGTTCGAAGTTAAGTGTTAATGCGTGCCAGTTCTTTCTAAGTCTACGAGTAGAATAGATCTGATCTACCATACCTAAACCTGTAATGGTTGAGACGTAATCGGTATAAGTATTAGCATCGGAGAATAGATACTTACTTACAGCCATAGACGGTGAAGCAAAGTCAGATAACTGGAAACCAGAACCGATAGGCATGTGCATTACCGATGAAAGATCCAGTAAAGAAAATTCAACATCGATAGCCAATAGCTCACCATTTCTAGTTATACCGAAATCACCCGGGGCTCTTGAGATAGTCATCTGATCAATGATAGCCAATCGAGACTGACCATAGCCTTGACAGAAGTACTCTATCAATAAAGGTCTGCCCCAACTTGCATGACCTGTTGATCTAGGTAGCGCAAATGCCATAGCCGATGCTAAAGGATAATAAAGTGATTGTAATCTAGTTACCTCATCACCTGACCAAGCTCGTAGTTGCATCTTAGCATTTAACTTAGGCAAGTTAGCAGTTGAGTCTACCCAGTGTTTAGGGATGTCAACATAAGCATTGCCAGCAAGCGCTGCGATACCACCAAAACCAACCGAATCTAGTGTACCACCCAATAGTTGACCTACCGTACCTATTACAGTATCCATACCCCAGAAAGAACCATCCATTACATTGAATCTTAAGTTCTTAGCAGCACGAGTCATTGCATTAAGGCCAGTCTTAACACTTGCATCTTCGACTTGGTTACTAAATGATTCACTCATGCTAGGTGGGTCTATCCTAAAGCTTATAAACTGACCACCATCGTTAAATTCAGCTTTGGCCAAATCTATACCAGTATCAGTATTTAAAGAGCGACGATAGTCTTCGAAGTTACCAGATAGGCTTGTGGCTGATACTTTTTCAAGTTCTAAGTTTAAAGCATTCGTGGTAGCTGCTATTTTTTCTTCACGGGTTGCATTAGGTGCGGGTTCTTCATCATTTGAGAAATATCCACTAACACTATCCACAACACCTGAAAAGAAACCGCCCTCTTCATTGGTGTCTGTGTCAGGTGGTGCCACCTCAACATCAGCATTAACATCGCCAACGTCACTATTAATGTATCTATCCAGATATTCATTAATGTCTTGGAAGTTAGGTGGCACCTCACCAAAACCCTCTTTACGATAGATAGCCGAAGCTAATTCTATTAGTCCCTCTGATGTAGAAGCGCCCTCGGTGGCCTCCTGCAGTGCTTCATAACGCTTATTCATCTTACGTTGATATCTGGTACCAACGCGGAAGAAGTCAACCGAACCGTTAGAGCGGTAAACGTCAGGTAACACTTTAGCTAAATAACTTTGACCCTCAGGCTCTGGAACTTCTTTTAAGCCTTCAGGACGTTCTGCGTTAGATAGACCCTGAACCATACCTAAGTCAGACATAATGCTGTTAAGTATGTTATTTCGAGCCAAGTGATAAGCATGCATGGTAGGCTTCAAGTAATAATATTTAGTACTTGGAACATCCATTAAAAACTTAATAACCTGCCAGAACATGATCATAGGCAAAATACGAATAGTTGCAACTGAACCTATGATACGACCTATGGTTCTAAATATACCATCTGTCTTACCATGGTTAACTAATGATGCTGCATCTGAATTGTAAAAGTTACCATACCAGTTTATCAAACCCGCATGAACCGGTACACCACCGCGCATATGTAAATGTACTGCATTTCTTTCAATGCGAGAGTAATAAACCTCACCCATAGTTTCAGTAGGTTCAAAATCGTACTGTGACATAGGGTGATCTACAAATCGTCTAATGTCTGGATCTGCAAAGGTTGTAAATTGTGGAGCTGGGTTAACAGCTTGGTTACCACCTAAGGTAGTATCAGCTACGTTAAATAATCCATCCTCCAAATAACGATAACGATAGTTCTCAGAGGACATTCTACCTTTAGGTACTAAAAATCCCTCACGTAGCCAACCGGAACTATCCTTTACCTTTTGATATGAATCCATTGTTTTACTCCAAAGGGCCCGAAGGCCCATCTTTAAACACTTCGTCTATTTTTAACTAGAGCTTGGTTTTGTTCAACCGACTGAGGCTGTTGTGATTGTACATTAGACTGCTCATTAGATTCTTTGGTTTCAGTGGATACATTATTAGCCGCACCACCTTTTAACAACTTGATGATAGTGTCTAGCCTATCACCATTTTGCATATGAATCTTATTCGCCGTTAACAACGTCTTATCAATACTACTGAAAGTCTCTGTGTGTTGACCCAAGATTCTTTCTTGATTAAACGTACTTCTAGATAACGTTTGTCTTTCTGCACGATCGATGCGCTCTCTATTAACCTTGTCCCTTTGACGCTTAGATTCTCTGTCACTTACAACTTCCTCGGCAGAGCTACTTACACGTTCCCTAACCATAGCCTTGGTGTCACCAGGTTTAACATAAGGACTAGGCTTTTCGACATGATCAATAACAGTTTCGTCAGACTTACCCTCAAGCTTATCAAAAGATTTTTTACCTAAGACGTGTCTCATGTAAACCTGTTCTTGATAAACTCGTCTCCCGTTTGCTTTGGCCTTTAGTTCATTTTGAGTATTCAATAGATCCTCAGCGGCTGTGTATATGGCCACATAAGGGTCTTTTGGATTAAGGTTACCCTTTACTCCATATTTCTCTTTATACTTCTCAGAGAGCCTTTTAAAGGTCTCCTCGTCAGTATTAAATAAACCACCTTCAGCTTCTGGATTAAACCCTGAGTTCTTTTTAGCCATGTCCATAAGTATAGATGCAGATACACCTAGCTCATCAGCTATGCTAAATATAGACTTGACTATTTCATCACGTCTGTTACTCTTAGGTCTGTAGATTGCTGTCTGACCTGTGGACATAGGGTCTTCAACTGGAATTTGTGGATCATTTGCAGCCGGTGCTCTTAACTGATTAGAGTTAAGTGCGTTAGCATTTTTAATCCCTTCCTGTTTAGCCTTTGTATAACCACCACCTCTTAATCGGTTGACTTCTTGCCTTGCATTGCTAAGTGCGGACTTAGGTATGTTAGTAATAGGTGCATCTACTCCAAATTCATCAACGATCTCTTCCATGATTTCATCTATGAGACCTCTACCCGTATCCATAGCTTCACCATCATCAAACGGTTCGCTTTCAACTTCATATGGATTTGGATCTGAAGTGTAAGTAGTTTGCTTTGAGAAACTAACCTTGAACTTGTCAGGTACGACTTCATCAGCCTTTTGGATATCAGCACCTTTTTTGACGGTATTTAGCACTTGCATGTGTGATAGGAACACTGGCTTAAAACGATCTCTAAACCAATGTACAAACTTCTCCAATCTAACTTGATCACTACCATCAATGTTAAAGATACCTTTTAACATCTCACCAGTTACTTTAGTAGTAATCTTAGGTTGTTCTCCCTCTCGGAAAAGTACACCATCTTTCAGTTGATCTTCAAATGCTGCGATCTTAGCGCACTTATCTGCATCGAGATCTGGTACACCGTAATGTGCCATTCTCAGTTTAACAAGTGGATCTAATTTATCAGCAAAGTGCTTATACAACTTGTAACCACCGTAAGCTGCTGCTGCCGCAATGGCTATGCCAATGGTTACTGGAGATGTTGCAATCGCAGTTATTGCAGTGCCTATGCCAACTAAAGCACCTACGGCCATTTTACCAGCGCCAATGACCCAAGGAGCTGCTGCCATTAAAGCACCCGGTGCTCTAGAAGCTACCGCCATACCTACACGACCTACAGTTTTAGCGCCACTCCATATAGCACGACCTGCACGTCTTAGCCATCCACCTTTACCTTTGCCACCTTTGGTATTTCTATCAGGTCCATCACCCATTAAATCGGTTGGATCTAAACCCCCACCGCCACCTGCCATAGCAGCCGCTTTACTTATACCGATCAATGTGGTTAGTTTACCTATCATACCTTTGATACCGCCACCGATACCACCCAAGATCCCAATTGCTTTACCCAAGATCCCGAATAACATACTGCTAAATCCACCTGACTTTTTATCGTCTTTGTCTTTACCACCTACATTACCCTTAACCTTATCAGCAACTTTCTTACCACGTTCTGCTAACTTAGTTCTCCAGTTACCCTCACGTCCTAAAGTGCGCTCTTTTTTAGCCTTTACTTTTTCAGCTAGGGTTGGATCATCAACAGAAGCTGCTTCCACTGCCTCATCTGCCTTTTCTTTCATCGCGGGCTTAATTAGCCGTTTGAAGAATGACTTGATTTTACCACCAGTAGATTCACTAGTAGCCTCGGTCTCATCTATCTCTACTCCAGACTTGGCAGCCCACTGCAATAATAGTCGGTAGATCTTTTTCAGTGTTCTACCACCACCTGTGATACCCCCAACAGTGTCAGTATCGTTAATGGCGCTAAGACCACCACCTAGAATACCTGCTGCACCTTTTAATAGTCCAGCACCACCTTTAGCTATAGACTTAGCACCTGACATTAACCACTTACCAGCACCTAAGGCTTTATCTTTGATTTGACCCAATCTGTCTAAAGTGCGACCGAACAAACCTTTAAATGGCGATCTACCAGAACGAGTCTTTAACTTAGGTACATCCTTTGCTTCTACTAATATGTTCAATCCCTTATCAGCATAAACGGCACCCTTAATGTCCTTAGGTTTAGTAATGATATTACCCTCTTTATCTGAGTAGCTACCATTTTTAAAACCGATCTTGGTTAAGATAGGGTTGTCTGGATCTATGTGATGCAGGTAAAGGTCAGTGGGTCGACTTAGGAAATCAGATACCTTATCTTTAGCCCAACTACCAACTTCCATCACACCACCTAACGGACTCATACCAACGAGCTTTTTGAACACGCCCATTGATTTGTCTTTGGCAAAGTTCACACCTTTGTTAAGAAGACCTTTAAAGACACTTAACTTCTTACCGGTGTGATCTATGAGATTTTCTTTTACGCCCTTGGCAGTTATTATCCACTCACCCCTGGAGTCTTTAACCCCATCAACCATATCTTTCCATTCAGTGATAATCTCACCCGTTACAGGATTTACATATTCACCTCGTAACATGGCAGCTTTGGTTAGGATTGGATCTTTAACCCCCTCTATAAAAGCGGCATCGATATCATCTTTAAACGACCTAAAGTTAATGTCTTTGATCCCCGGTACCCTACCCAATATAGCAAATGGATTGATTATGGATTTCTTTAACATCCCGCCTGCACGACCTAGTAGGCGCTTACCGGTACCAAACATACCTTTGGTGTAGTTGATAGCACGGTCTATTCGTTTAGCTCTAGAACTAGGCTCATTGTCGTCAAAATTAGTATCCCCATCAGGGTCTACCTTTTCTTCAACTACATTGACACTCAGACTACCGTTGACAACATAATCCCTTATCTCATTTATAGCATCTAAAATGCCTTGAGTTTCAGATTTAACTGAATGTGCCTCAAACACATCTTTGAATGCGTCTATTTCGAAATCGACTTTCATGTCATTAAAATCAGGTACCTGTAAATTACCCAGACTCGATTCTAGTTTATCTAGAAATCCTTCGAATCGGTAGAGGTCTTCTTTTTCTCCTTTTTGTCTTTGTATATCTCCCGAGGCAATACCCAAAGGAGTATCACTGCCAGTAGGAATATTCCAACGCTCGTTAGGAAGAACGTTTTCTTTATCTTTTTTATTGAGGCCTTTGAAAATAAATTCATTGTCAATATGATCCTCATCGTTTATCATCTTCGTCATGCCGGTTTGACGAAGTGCTTCGCGATTACCAGTATTAGCAAACTGGTTTGCTACTTCATAAACGTTCGGTATAGCCTCACGTAAAGCAACCATATCCCTTTGCATCTTAACAAGAAGTTCAGTTCCTTTCACGTTGTCGTTGGAGAATTTGTAATTAACTTCTCCCGTATCCTTATCGCGTTCTTCTTGTAGATTAAGTTTATTTTTAGTGGCTTCCATTAAAGCTTCATTATCGACATTAGATAAACCAGCTTTAGTTCCTAGTTTACCTGTGGCAATGTCGTTAACGTTCAATAGCTTATCAGCATAGGCCTCACGTGCTAGAAACTCACGCAATGCGTCTAGACCATCTTCCGATAGTTTATTCTGAGCATCTAGATTTTTAATTACATCATCCGTTCTTTCTTTAACTACATTTAAACTATCCTTAGATGCAGCCATTTCCATTATCTTCTCGGCTACTTTATCTACCGAGTCAAATGAGTTAGAGCTATGGTCATACGTTTCGAGTGGTTGCCACTTTTTGAGTAACATTGACTTACCGACTTGATACAACCTTGCAAGCCAACCTGGGATCACCTCAACGATGCTCTTTCTAGTCAAGTTATCAAATGGGGTTGGGTCAGTTGCCTTACCCATTTGGTCATAACCAACCAAAGATTCACGGCGGATCTCACCTGCCTCCAAAACAATCTCTTGGAGAAATTGCATGGCCTTGGAGTCAAAGGAATTCTCCTGCATGTACTGCTTAATTATTTTGTTATAATTTTCAGAACCATAAAGGAGCTTATTGCCAACACCCGCCAAGTTTTGATTCTTGGCTAATGGTGCTCTTAATTTTTTGCCTATGTACTCACCTAGCCATCTTAAACCGGTATCACCTGCCATCTGTCCCGACACTTCATAATTAGAGGGACCCATGCCGTCATTTTCAGACGCCATCTCTAATTGGTCACCGGCCATAGAGGCCATTGCAACACCTTCTTTAAACTCGTCGACTTTCTCTTTAACACGGACACCTAATACTTTGGTGGTAGCGTCTAAAAAATCTCTAGCTTGAGGTGCGATCTTATCCTGTATTTTACCAATCAGTTTTTCTTTGGTCATCTGAGTAGCAAGTTCAGTATTACGCATCTTGATGATATCTGGTAAAGCTGTGTTCTTTACCATATTGCGTAGTATACTCAACGTCTCAGGTTGATTGGCTTTATATAGGTTATAATGATCTCTTAAGATGAAATATTTCTTAAAGTCAAGTTCTAGTGACTTTTTCTGATAGTTAACTAAAATAGAGTCTTGATAGCCAACTTGCTGACTCAATAAGTTACCAATGTTTTGTAACTGGTCAGTTTGAGTTGCATGTCGACGGGTCTCAACTAAACGATCAACCATCTCTTCGGTTGCTTGAGTCTCTTGAACTTCTTCGTCGCGTTTTGCTTTGAGTGCAAATATCTCATCTGAAGTTGATGCTATCTCTTCATTTTGAAGTTGTCTTTCAGACTTTTCATAAGAACGTAATTCATTCTCTTCTAAAAGCTTATCTAAGCTATTGGATAATTTTTCAGGTAAGATTCCACTTACAGCAGACTTGACTCGTCTACCCAGCCTTTTGAGATCATTAACCGCCGGACGCATTTCCCGAGTGATCTCATTATATAGACCCAGCCCACTTGACTTAACATCATTGTAAGTATCAATCGCTGCACCGTAGCCCTCAGGTAGGGCCGTTCTAGCGGCGTTGATAAATAGCGTTGGATCTTTAGAAGCCTCTTTAACCCCACTTAGAAAGCCATCTTTGGATTGTACTACTGGGGATCTATCGTCGGAGGGATAATCACCTTCGTCGGGAGGCAAGCCGACGTCAAATGAGTCAAAGTCGTACTCGACGTCACTTGGATCATCAAGCTTAAACTTTTCTTCAGCATTGATCTTCATCATAACCCTCTTTATTTAAAGTTTATAGGTACACAATATGAGCAACTATGCATTACGTGAACCGGTAGATGTGCCAGAGTTTCAATTCGAAAAAGAACCAATGAAACTTCGGTTACTTAACATTAATAGCGTCAATCGTTCAGCCATTAGAGAGATAACCACTCAGGCTATATTTGACAAGAGTAATGTTTCGTTTCATCCCGATGGTTTGTATTCAACTGAAATATTTGGGGATGTAGGTTCCAAAGATAGGGACTCAACCTTTGCGTTTATCGATCTTAAAATTCCAATTATTCACCCTGCGGTCTACAAAACGCTTGTAGATCTTAAGGGTCTATATGGCGCAATTGCCACGGGCAAGAAGTCGGCCATCTGGGACGAGGAAGAAAAGAACTTCAAAGTACCTAGAACTCAAATAGAGAAAGGTGCTGCACAAACAGGCTATGAATTCTTTTTCTCTAAGTGGAAAGATATAGTTCATAAGCAATCTAAGTCACCTGAGCGTGCTAAGAAAATTGAATTTGTTGAGAAATATAAAGAAACAGCAGATTTAAACAAGTGGATTGTGATGCCAGCGGGTTTCAGGGACATGGAGATCATTCCACCTGCAAGACGCAAAGACAATGAGATCAACGATATCTATCGTTCGATAATGTCTGCTGCCAATAACATCACTCCAACTAAATCTAATTTAGAAGTGTATGATGTACCTCGTGCCGCTATGCAGCGTGAGATCTGTAATATCTACGAATACATCACTAAGATACTATCTGGTAAGGGCGGTTGGATTCAGAAGAAGTTTGCATCTAGAAACACAGTCAATGGTACCCGTAACGTAGTTACAGCAATGAACACGGCGACTCATTATTTGGGTTCTGAGAGTAACGCATCGCTAAAAGATACGCAGATGCCATTCATCCAGTGTTTGCGCGGTGCTTATCCATTCACCATGCGTGGATTAAAAACGGGTATCTTATCTGAAGTGTTCACAGGTGCCAATGAAACGTTCTTGGTGGACACCAAAACCTTGAAATTGAAAATGGTTGATCTAGGTAACGATAGCTTAGATAAATACACCACAATTGAAGGTCTTAACAAACTCATCAAAAAGTTTAATCAGCGTAGTTTACGTAATAAGCCTATACTGATAGAAAATCACTACTTAGCGTTAGTATATGAAGACGAAGAGTCATTTAAAGTTATAAGGTCTATAGATGATTTACCTGAGGGTAAAGATAAGGCCAATGTAACACCAATGACCCTTGCGGATTTACTATTTATTTCAACTATCGATGTTTATGAAAAACTTTGTGGTACGATGACTCGTTACCCAGTTACAGAAGATGGTAGTATCTACCCAACCTTTTATAAGGTGAGATCTACCATAGCTGCTAAACCTAAATATCGATTAAATGATGAATGGGAAAAAGAGAAGTTAGTTACAAACTTCCACAAGCGCTCTTTAAATGCAATTTGGTTAGATTCACTACAACCGCACCTATCACGATTAGATGGTGCTGGTGCTGACTTTGATGGCGATCAGTTCTCAAGTCCTATCCTTTATAGTCGTAACGCTTATAATGAAATTACTAAATACTTTAAGTCACGTAAAGCTTACGTTTCTTCTAATGGTAGCTTCTTAGCTTCGGCTGGTAATAAAACAGGTAAGTTAGTAATAGCGAACTTAACTAAAGATGCAAAACTTGAAAGGTATCAGAATGAACAAAAACCATTCAACCCAAGTCTCTTCGTTAGAAGCAGTTAGATATCCACAGTACTACCTACAGTCGGGTATCAGAAAGGCTGACTCACTACCGAAACCTAAATTTAGTGCACTGATAGATTTTGAGCCGCCACGTGGCACTATCTTTCACTACATCACTGAATCGTCAGTAAGGTTAGGTCCACCTGAGTTGAACTTTATGGTTCGAAACCATGGAGGTCAAACGTTTGTAGATCATGTCTTTGACTTAGTTGATCCAATAGACACGCCTAAGCGCCTACCGGGCGCACCAAATGACCTACGAGATAAATATCATCGTAGCGTAGGTAATAAGCTTCGCAGAATCATGAAGTTTGAAACTGCAGATTCAGTTAATGATGCTTTAATTATCGTTAACTACGCAATGATTAATACTTTACATGAGTATCGCCCAAGGTGGAATGTAAAGTTAAGTTCATTTAAGAACACTTTTAGAAGAGCCATTCTTAAAGCTAATGAACTTGCAGCGAAAAGTGAACGTAAACAATTCTTCATGGTACAGACCCCAGAGTTTGTACCTACAAGACATGATCTAATAAAGTTTACCGAAAAAGAGTCTAAAGTTACAGCTAAAAACTTTGGTAACTGGGACTCACTAATCATCGCTGAGATTTGGAAGTTCTTAGGTCCAAATCCTGAAAGTAGTTTGTTCTCGGAGTTAAGTGAAAAAGCACTGAGTAAAACAGACATCTTCTTTAATGACGGTATCAATTTTGTTAGTTTGGATTTGGGACTGTTAAACACGTGGAAAGATGGTCACGAAGGAAAGGTTGGATTAAAACCCGCTGATCTTCAATATCGCTTCTCTAACTTCTTAGATACTCTAAGTAAGGTTAGAATTTTAGGTCAGGGCGATGAAGATGAAGAATCAGAGCTAGATGATTTAACTGGTGGTAATGCTGGTGCTGAATTCGATGAAGATGGCAATATCATTCGTGAAGAACCACCAGTTTCTAAAGTAGCGCCCCCAGCCGATAATAAAGGTACCATTCAGTCAGATGACATGTCAGTTCAAAGTGATGTGTTACAAGGTGCCAATACAATGGCACGTGAGTTCCTAGAAAATGGTTATATCTCACCTAAACAGTTCGATCGTTACGGTAAATTAGCTGAAAGCTTCAAGGATAATCCAGATCCATTTAACACCGGTCTCTCTATAGAAGAAGCTATGATCTACGATGATGATGATTTCTTTTTAAAAGATTTAGGTGCTCTACCTGAGAAAGATTGTGTCTTCGATAAATCAATGCTGCAATCTAGATTGGCTAACTGGAAGAGCCAATACATTGAGGAGACGTATCAAAAAGATATCCTTAACGTGATTATGTCATTGCAGAACTCGAATAACGTTGTAACTGACATTCAAGTCGAACGTCAGCTAGATGCCAACAATGATATTTACTGGGTAACTGCAAGTGTTGAAGCCATTGGTGGTGGTAAGTCTAAAGTAGCGTTTAAGGTACCGAAGCTCAAAGCAGATGGTTCTTATCGCTCGGGTGGTGTTAATTACTTCCTGCGTACGCAACGTGGTGACATTCCAATTCGTAAAGATAAGCCATGGCGTGTGTTCTGTACGTCTTACGCGTCTAAATTGAGTATCACACGCTCTAGACGTAAAAAGAACTCATTAGATACTTGGGTTAGAAATGCCATTGATGCTTTAGATAATGATGCACAGCACCCACTTAAAATAGTATCATCAAAACGTGCACATGATCCTAAGTTCAAAATGCCTAGGATGTTCACTGTCTTCGCACAAAGTTTTAGTACCATTGAAGTTGCAGGTTATCGGTTTGAGTTTAACCTAGATACTTTATACAATGCTTTTGATGAAAACATAATAAATGGTGCCATGGAGAACGATGAAGCTGTTGTTGGTACAGACCCTAACGGTAAAGTTGTTACAATTAATACCAATGGTTATCTAAGTGCAGGTGGCGAATCTATCGGTCACATATTTGAAATAATGCAAGTACCGGATTCACTATTGGCTAAACGTGCAGATAGTCAGGTTGAGGCGGCTTACATTAAGGTGTTGGGTACTGAGTTACCAATGGTAGCTGTAGTTAGTTTTAACTATGGTTTAGAACGATTACTAAATACATTAGAAGCTGATTATCGTCGTGTACCACCGGGTGGCTCAATGAAGTTACAGTGGGACGAATACCCTGTTAGGTTTAACGATGTGACTTTGGTGTTCAAACGTAACAATCATGTCGTTGAGATGTTAATGGGTCCACTGTGGGCCGATAGAAAGATTGTAAGTCGTTTTGATTTAAGTGAGTTCAACACCAATGAAGTTTGGTCTCAGTATTTCTTACAAAAAGACTTAAAGCCACGTTACTACCGTGAAATCGATCTACTTTATAACATGTGGATTGATCCTATCACTAAACGTGCATTAAAGTCTATTAATGAGCCTACTGAATTTAGACCACTTATGATGCGTGCCGTTGAAATGATGGCGACGGATGACTTCTTATCAGATGCTGCATCTAAAGCTCTTCGCTTTAAAGGTAATGAACGTATTGCGGGTACTGTTTACGGTGAGCTATACGCAGCTGAAAGACAGAAACGCACTAAGATGCCTGGTCCTAGACACAAGTTAGAACTTAACCCACATTCAGTTTGGATGAAGATCGATACAGATCCAGCCAAGCAGATTATGGAAGAGTCTAACCCCATTCAAAACCTCAAAGAGATGGAAAACACAACTTTTGGTGGTAATGGTGGTAAGTCTGGAAGAACCATGGTACGTCGTACTCGTGAGATGGACCCTGATGACATAGGCACTATCTCTGAGGCTACTGTTGACTCTAAAGACGTAGCTGTAACAACCTTTACAACACCGGATCCAAACATCACCAGTATGTTAGGTTTTGTTGACGGACCTGAGATGGTTGAACTTACCGAAAGTGGTAAGTTAATTTCAACTTCGATGTTATTGTCTGCTTTTGCAGATTCAGATGATGCTAAACGCGTAAACTTCATTAACATCCAGCAATCTCACGTAGTTGCATGTAAAGGCTACAGAACATCTCCAGTTCGCACTGGCTATGAACATGCAGTAGGTCATAGACACGTTGGTACTTTATTCACAATGTCTGCTAAGGCAGATGGTGTTGTTACTAAGGTAACTAAGAATAGAGTTGAAGTTAAATATGATGACCCTAAGTTAGCTAAAGACATCTTCGAGATTGATCGCAAGTATGGAATTGTAACCGGTAAGGTTATTCCACATGACATTGTAAGTGATATGTCTGTAGGTGATCGAGTATTCAAAGGATTCATTGTAGCATGGAACTCAGGTTTCTATGAGCGTGATTTCTATGAAACAGGTGGTGTGGTGTGGAAACAGGGTATTCCTATCCGTGTTGCGTATATGGATGGACCTGAGTCTATTGAAGACTGTACTAGAATGTCAACCAGACTTGCTGGTGAACTTGAAATGAATACAACAGGTGTTGTTGAAATTGATGTTAGTGCAGAAGACCACGTTAGAAACTTAGTGCGTGTGGGTGATCAAGTCGAAGTTGATAGTGATTTATGTTTTATCGAAAATGCCATCTCTGGTGAGAGCGGTTTATTTGATGACGTAGACACTGCGACGTTGCGTGGTATGGGTAATGACAGACCTAAAGCTAAGTATCTAGGCAAGATAGCTAAGATTGAAGTTCTGTATAATGGTGACTTAGATGATATGACTGACTCTATTCGAGAAATCGTACAAGAGGCAGATGCACTTAGAGCTAAACGAGTTAAGGAACTCAAGCTTGATGAAGCGCCTACAGGACAAGTCCCTGAATTACAGTTAGACACAGTTAAGATCAAAGTTTATATTGATTCTACTAACAGTGCCGCTGATGGTGATAAGATTGTTCTTAATCACCAACTTAAGATGGTTCCGGGCTCAATTATGGTTGGTAAGAATACGGATGAAGATGGTCGTGATATTGACCTGATCGTAGCGTGGCAAACACCATTCGATCGTATTGTAAACTCAACTACTTACTTAGGTCTACTTAGTATGGCTGTTGAAAAATCAACTCAAAAAGTATTGGATGTCTTTGACGAAATAATGAGTACATAGTAAAACATGCGGGGGTGTAGTGCCCCCTAATGTTTTGATTATATGTACTTATACGCGAATGTCTTATGACTCACAGAACAGGTATTAAAAAATGGATAAAGACACTCAAGCAATTAACATCTGTGTAATTGCAAACCTTATTGTATTATCTGCAGGTGTCGTTGAGAACCTTGCAGGTGATCATATACAAACCCCAGATAACTATTCAGACCTATATGCTGATGTTTCTAACGACATCACAAGAACATTAAAAGAGGGACCTGTAAATGCTTAATAGTAAAGTTCTTTCTCTTGCAGTCGCTGCCTCTGAGCGTATGGGTAGTAAAATTCAAATTCCAGCCGAAGACACATTACTTAATGTGTTGGTGGCAAGATCACTACCTAAAGAAATTCCGGATGAGAATATTTCTCCTTTAGGCATTGCCGATTTAATTCAGCAAGTTTCAGGTACCGCTAACTTAGAGGGTGGTTTAGATCACTCTACTTACCTGGCCAATGTCATCAGTACACTAACTCAAGCAGTTAGGCCCCGTATCGATTTAATGCGTAAATCAATTAGACTTGCCTATGAAGCTGGTGATCGAATTGAGAATGTAGTTAATCGTGGCGACATCGGTCTTTACGATATCCACACGTTTGAACTACCTATCGCAATGAGAGATTCATACTTTATTTCATTAGTCGATGAGTACTCAAGTACAACTGAAAGTCATGTTGTTTCTTGGCGACCGGGCATGCCTCGATTAGAAGAAGATCAGTTAGCTGACATCATTAAAACTGGCACTAAGATTGATGAGTGTATCATTAATACTTTAGCTGAGATGCCAAGTGGTGGCTTGGGTCGAATTTATGACAAGTTCTTCTATACTGCTACGATGTATGATCAGCCGAATGCAGCTGGTAATCGCAGAATGTATTGCGATGAAAAGTTAAGTGCTGAATATGTAATCGCACTTATGTTAACCATCGGTCTTGAAAGTAAGTTAAAGTCTGACATTGAAATGGGTGCTAATGATTACGTCAGTATGTTGAATACTATTCGTGGTACTTGTGCCAAGATGTTAAGTGACATGATGAGTGACATTAGTCGCTCTGTTAACAATGGTCGTCTTATTAAGTCATATGATGCAACTGCTAAAGTGGTTGTTGTTTACGAAGAAGTTTACGATCAATACATCGCTGAAGGTGGTAGCCCTGAGATTATTCAATCTTTGATTCCGATGGGCTTTGCTAACTTAGTTAACAAACAAGATATCATTAATTCAATTGATACCATTGCAGCTAAGCAATCGATCTCATTAGAGAAGCTTGAAGCTGAGCGAATTAACTCCATTCGCGTTCAAGTCAAAGCAAACCTAAATTCTGAAATTGAAAAGATTTGGGTCTCTAACAATCGCGATGAATACATCATTGAAGGTGATGTTAATGAAGTGACTGTGGCAGCACACAACTTCATCGATCAGTGTGAAGATAAAGAAATAGATGGTGACTTAGGCTATATCATTGCACAGGCTATCGTTACTGCATTCTGGCCAACGTCTCGCTACGTTCTATATATGAACCTAGTAGATCACTACCAAGCGATGTATCGCACTGAGACCCGTGCTCAATTAGAGTATCGAGCTACGGTACGTTGGTTAGTTGAAGAACTTGCACGTATGGTGAAATAATGATACGTAATGACCAGAAAGTAATTGATAGTATCTATTACGATGAAAATGATGCTGTTAGAACTAGGACTGGTTGTATTATTAGAATTCCTGCAAGATATCTAGATAAGGGACTTGCCAACTTAGGTGAAGTCCCAGATATCATGGGAATTTATCAGATGATTCTTCCCTCGGGTGAATACTCGGTATCACTTAAGCTTAATATGTATCAATTAGCTACAGTGGCACATACCTTTCACAAATCACCGACTGGGGAACAATACATTCAATTCGCATTTGAGAAATCAGATCCAATATTTAAATCGCACAAAGTCATTGCAAATAAGATTATCGTTTACAACGTATTCGAAAGCTTTATTGACCGTGGCTATGTTCCAGACTTTATGGAATATGACGATATGTTGAATCTGTTTAGAGATATCCACCCATCGACTTTGAACTTCTTAGGTGCAAACCCAAGTATCGTTCAATCTATCGTGGCTCACTGTGCTAGACATCCTAATGACCTAACTAAACTGTATCGAACGGCAGTACATGAAGGTTATAAAGGTAAGCCAGCATGGATAGCATTCTCGAGTGTAATACATGGTCCTAAAACGGCCTTCGCCAAGCTCAACGGCTCTTATTTCAACACAGCAAGCATCGCAGCATTGACTGACGATAACGATCAACCAGAACGCATAGAGGAGCTGCTACGTAGATAGTAGCCCTCAGCTTAAAACATAACTTCAAAAAGGAAGACACTGTGGTACAGACTCAACAATATAACATGTCATGTGACATTCTGTCATCAACTGGTCTTCAGGGAAAACTTAATTCAGACAACGGTCTATTTCGCGATATCGTATTAGGTGCACTTAACTTTAGAAACTCCTATGGTGCTATCTATACTGTAGAAAGTGGACGGACACTTGTAAATCCAAATTCGGGCTTCTCTAGACGACAGGCTAACGGTCACGCTAAGGGTGAATACGGTCATCCCAAACGCATCGGTCAGATGACGGATGAACAGTGGATGGAAAGAATCATGACCATCGAGGAAACTCGAGTATCCCATGATCACATCAAAACCTGGATCGATACGATTACTGATAGAAAAACCGGTAATAAAGTAATTGCTTTTTTAGGTGACATCCAAGCTGCGGGTCCATATGGTCCAACTCTCGAGCGTGATTTACTTAGACCTAACTCAAATGTGTCATTTTCAATTCGTTCAATTACTGAAGATTTTGAAATCGCAGGACTGCACAATAAGAACATTATTGATGCATCGGGTTGGGACACTGTAGTTGAGCCAGGTTTAAGTGTTGCACATAAGTTCAATTCACCTAGCCTTGAATCAGTTCGGTTCACCAAAGAGAATCTTGAAGAGATTGTCAATAAGGCTAACTCAGATACTATTTCGATGGAAGCTACTAACTTACTTAAAGGCTTTATCACCAGCATAGAAAACGCATCTAGTGTAACTAAAGTTTATATGCCACCTCGCGCATCTAGATTAATCGGTAGTTAAATTATACTTAGAAGACTCATTCAATGTGAGTCTTCTTTTATAACGTTTTGGAGTAAACCATGGATATTATCGTTCCGGTACCTTATTATGAAATTTGGGATAATTTACCCAACTCAATCGAATCAGCTAAACACATCAAAGAGCCCCCCGTCATAAATAGTGATGACGATAAAAAAGTAAAACTAAGAGGCATTGATTACACAGCTGAAAAGTTAAAAGAACTACTTAAGGAAAACTTAGAAAGAAGTAGTCTTGAACTAGACCCAGGTCTGGTTAATCTACTACCTGAAGAATTTATCTATGAAGCTTTTCACAATATCAAATCAGGTGTTGTTGTAAGAGCAGATCAATTCTTATATCGTCGACCTACGGTTGATAAGCGCCTAGGTAATGTTTTCAATAACTCAAAACATTGTCTAGCAGGTTACGTAGTTGGTGAAGTTCTATTTAAGAAACTAGCGCGCATGTATGATGGTGCTACGTTGATTCAATATAAAGCATTTGCTAAAGCTTATTTGAAATTAGCCGAATTATGTACTTATCAGATTAACATTATTCTAGGTGAGTTAAACTCTTACCCGTCTGAAAAAACAGTAGTTGGTGTTATCAAGCAAACGTTCACTGATGGTTATCAGCGAAATATATATGTAGACCAAGCGTGGTACGAAACTACCAACCCTACTGACGAACAAGTCATCGAAGAACTTAACCGATTGATGGAAGCTAAGACGAAATGAAGTTAGAGCCAAGAAAACCGGAGAGCATCAAACTGGCTCTTATGAATGTTGCCTTTGAAAGACTAGAAGCACTTCATAAAGAAACAGTTGTGATGATAACATCTGATACACCAGTTAATTATCTAGATGTTTGCAATAACCTTAAAGTAAAGGCAAGATATTCTGCTAACCTTGCAGATGTAATTGATCCTTTACGTGAAGCACTTTTAGAGAACACTTTAGTTAACCGCACTTTGTATGTATCTACTTTCAGACAGTACTTAGGTGGCTTAGCTAAAAAACTTGACTGTGATTACAAAGTAGAAGAATCATTTAACAACGAATTTGGTTCTATTGCCTTCACAGTAACTTTGGATAATTGCATTTACGTGATGAATGTGAGTCCTAAAAACTAAAGGAATGTCATAGTTGGGAGAGTCTAATGACTCTCCCTATGTTCTTTTAACCCAGCACCTTTTTTGAAGTATATATTATCTTTAAGATAATAGTTTACCAAAGAGGATAATTGTAAAGATGCAATAGTGGGGATGAAATTATGAATGACACCAAATTAGTAATGCAAGACCTTAGCGATGAAGATTTAATCTATCGTTTATGGCAATGGCACTGTGGTATGCGCCAGGGCTTCAATGCCTTAACATTTAAAAGTGATGAATATAAAAAGTATCCTAAACCAGAAGGGCATGTGGTAGGAAAACTTATTGATTCCGCCGGTAATAACGTTAGTTATCATTGTTTATTAAACTATATGGAAAACTCAAGACACATCTACTTGATAGAGAATGAAATCATCAAGAGACCACCTCGAGATTATCGTGTAGTTAAGCCACATGAGATGCCAAAAATAGAATGGGACATCGGTGAGCCCATTGTATCGGTTTTAGACATTGAAAGTGAAGACACTAAAACTACAGGCGAGATTTTAGATGTTGCTATTGTGACTGGTAACTTGGCAACGGGTGAGATACTTAAGGTATTTGAAGTTGGAGTTAACTCTAAGAATTGTAATCGCACTAGAAGTAAGGGTACGATAAAGTTCTGGCAGAAAATGAAAGTCGAAAATCCGGTAGCTTACCACATTTCACATAACGGCAATGGCAAGTTAAGTCTAAAAGAAACTCTAACTCTAATTACCGAATGGCAGCGCTCAATAGAGCAAGAGTTAGGCAATGTCCCTTTATTCGGCAATGGTCCTGAATATGACCAAGGTACTTTGGAAGATGCTTTTAATCAATTCCGAATGCCAGTTCCTTGGAAGTTCTATTACAATCAAAGTTGTAGAACAATGAGTCTAATGGAGCGATGGCTTTTAGGTACCGATTGTAAATATGCTGAGGAGTATGAAGTAACACACATCGCATTGGAAGACGCTACGCGTGAGTTCTATACATTGGCCTCACAGTACCAAGCCTTTAAAGCTGCTATCGAGGGGTGTGGTTGTTCAAAGACACAAGAATAAAGGGAAATTGTTATAACCGAAAAATTCGGAACTATAACTAAACGGGGGTTAACTTGACCCCCATCTTTAATAAATAACATTTAGTGCCCAACTCAAAAGAGGACGTCATGAAGTACGACATAGTAAAGACGCAGGACGGGTTTCATGTAACCGAAACCCCAACCGGCGAAAAATTCGAAAAGCTCCCGCCCGGAGTATATTTCGTTGATCACGACAAAGAAAACGACAGATACTTACTCAAGAAAGATCTGGAGAAGTACAAAGTCCCTGAAGTTATTTTTGGTGATAAAATACACACTCGAACAACCAATGTAGTCGACGAGTTCCACAAAGGTGATTCATCTTTGGGTGTAATGGCTGTAGGTGACAAAGGTTGTGGTAAGTCTGAACACGTCTTTTTAACCGGTAACAAGATGATTGAAAAAGGTTATCCTGTTATTGAGTTCAGGTCTTATACACCTGAGCACGTAGTTAGACGAATCGTTGATTCAGCAGGCCCTTGTATGTTTGTGGGTGATGAGTTCGGTAAAGAACACATGTGGTCACCAATGCACAAAGAAGGCGATCGCTCTAATGACTTACTAAACACGTTCTCTAACAAGAACATCAGTAAGACTTTGTGGTTTATCACAGAGAATAAGATGGCTCTACTTTCACCTTATATTCGTGAACGTACTGGCCGATTCTTATATCGCTGGATGTTCCGTGGTACGGCTGAGGACGTAGTTCGTTCCATTGCAAAGCACCACAAGTTAAGTGAAGAGTTCGAAACGTTCTTGGTTGACCATGCTAAGGCAACTTACGAATCGATTGATAACTTAATCACATTGGCTAAGAAAGCGATGTCATGTAAGACCATGAATGAGTTCCAAAGTATCTTTGAGGACTTAAACGTAAGGCCACCTCGCTTTATTCGGTACTCTATTGGTACTGATAAAGAAGATAAAATCTCAGCTGAAATTGATGGCGATAAGATTATCTTTAGAACTGAGGGTGATTCAGGTAAGATGAAACACACTTATGAACTTGAAGATATCAAGAAGCATCGAAATCAGCGTGGTACCCTAGATGGTGTTAATTACAAAATCATCATGGAGAAGCAGGATGAGAAACCTGAGTCTAAGTACGAGTGTGCTATAAAGACTCTACCCGAAAAAGAATTCATGGGTGGTTTCTGGTTCTAATACGACAATATCTAGAGAGGTCATTTATTGACCTCTCTTTTATAACGCATTAAGGAATAATAATGAATTTCGTAGATTCATCTTTTAATCGATCTTATTTGGACTCAATTGTCATCGGTGACTTTCAGCCGGGACGCGGCACTTCATCAGTGTCTACATTCGGTGAATTAGATAAGTATGACGTATCTAAGTATTATCCACTTAGTACTGCAAGTGCTAAAAAGTTTGAATATATCATTCGTGAACTTTGTTGGTTTATGCGCGGCGAAACCAACGTAAACATGTTAAATGCTCCTATATGGGACAGTTGGGATCAAGACTACTTGTTAATGGCTACTATTTATGAGAAATTAGATCCAGCCAATGTAATGCACTTAGCCATTGAAGAATTAAAGTTGGGTGCTGAATACTTAAAGTTAAAACGAGTAATCTTTACATCACCTCGCGAACCCGAAGTTTGCTTTTGTTTTGATTTAGAACCGGGTAAAGTACCAGTTAAACTAAAACGTATCGATGACCTAGACTACTCTCGCGATGAGTTAGTTGAACTTAGCATTGACGTACTTAAAAAGATAGGTGTTAAAGTTACCACTGGTAAGTTGGGCCCTGTTTATGGTCAAATGTTTAGAGCATGGCCTAATCCAGATGGTGGTGCAGTTGATCAGGTTAAAGAGTTTATTGATAACCTGCGCGATAACCCTTTCTCACGTCGGCACATTATCAGTCTTTGGAACGCAGCTGTCCTACCTGATGAAAAAGCAAAGCATCACCAAAATATTGCTAACGGTAAAGCAGTGCTACCACCTTGCCATATGACCATTCAGGCAAACGTTCGCTACGAAAAGGTCTTACAGATTGTAAACCCTAATTGGCGTGAGGTTGTTAGTTATGATCATGTGCGAAATGCTATTCGCGAGTTAATTAACTACACTGTGAAGCATGAGCTATATGCGGGTTCGGATGCAGCAACTTATCTAAGAGCTACATTCCAGTTCAATGAAAACTACTCAGCCTACGATGTTTATGATTCATTGATTGACACCATGTATCGTAGTGACTTTATAGAAGATTACGATAAGCGTCTTGATTTCTTAAAGGTGGCCTGTAATCTAATCGATCTTGAACTTGACAATGATTACTTAGAATCTTACCTAGATGAAAAGATAGTTGATTTACTTTTCTTCATGCGTTCTAACGACAAGCCTGTAGGTAAGCCATATAACGTTGCAAGTTATGCTGCATTTATGTACATGATCAGTATCTGTACAGGTTACAAGATTGGTATCTTAAGTCATGCAAACGGCAATGGCCATGTCTATACAGACCAAATTCACTCAATAGTTAGTGCATTGGAAGTTGATGCACCTGAACTACCAACGTTAAAGGTTAAGAACCGTGGACAAAAATATCCATGGCAATTTAAAGAGTCTGATTTCGAACTTATCGATTACAACCCAGGTAAGTTTATCAGACATAATGTAAACGTGTAAGGAGCTACACATGAAAGGTCCCATTAATACATTCATTCAACAGATGCAGTCTTATTTAAGTGACATGTCGATGTTAGACTTTGTAATGTCTAGTGCATTTATGAAAGAAAATGGTCTTGAATTTTATAACCAAGATAGTTATTTTAAATTTAAGAATCAATATGGGACCTTTATAGTGACTCAAAAAAATCACAAGGGGATTAGCTGGTTTATAGGCAATTTCAAACGTAAGAAATTTACCTTATTAAAATCCTTTTGTAGTGTTGACCTCAACTATGTGGAACACGTGTGTCCAGATTCTAACTTTATCATCGATGATAAAGAAATTAACAAAATTTATAACCTAAGGTTAGACCTTTATGAAATTAACTGATGAACAAAAACTAACATTTAAACTAGAAGTTACCAAAGCTGTGGTTAGAGCCAATTTAATTAAAGGTGCAGTTTACCTACGTCACGGTAATGATATCTTTCGTTTCTACGAAGTAGCAACTAAAAGAATGGCACTTGTACCAATAACAACTTTCCTAGATGGCACTGACCCATTACTGATGGATGTCTTTAGACAAATTACTGTTGATCATGCTGCCATGTTAACTCAACACATCGAAGATAAGAAAGTTGCCTTTGATGAGCGCAAAGGTGTCATGGAGCAACTTCAAAGTTTAATGAGTAAGGCGGCCAAGGACCTTGACGATAAACAAAAGAAATTACGCAGCACCATTAATCACGCACGTGAACTTGAGGTGCTATCCATCGATGACACATGGTACGATGAGAATGTCACCAATACAGATGGCCACATCTCAACAAATGACATAAAGTGGCATTTAAATGATGACTTTAGCTCACTATTAAATTCATCCCTTACGTTTATTCATGTGTTTAAAGCGCAAAAGTCACCAAGTGATTTTGCAGCTACTATGTTGGCCGATTTGGAATTTGCACCCATACAAGAAGCAGCTATTTTAAATACGGGTCTAGTAAATCAATATTATCATTTAGATGGTTACATTGCTTGGTGTGTGGAAAATATACTAGAAAATGCTCTTACCATCCAGGCTAATCATGATCTAGTAACTTCACTTAGATCAATTCCCACTGTAACTAATGATGAGTACATGGGTGTCGCATTGGAGGCGTTGGTTAAACTGGCTCGAGCCGAAAAAGATAATGAGATCATAGACATTCCATCGACTATCTTTGAAGCTATCGTCCACAAGGTTTTAGATTTTGAGTCGGATATTCGTTATCACTTCAATTCTAGGCTACCATTGACCTGGGTGGTGGATAGAAAAGATCTTACCAATTCAAAGTACTTCAAATTTAACTTTGCAGGCATTGAAGTAATGGATGCACCAAATGGCGCTAAGGTAATTAACTCTAGAGAAGAGTTACCTACTAACTGCGATGAGATCTACATCTATCCTGAAAATGAAACTGGTCATCTATTCCAATATAAGTTAGAAAGACTAAAGAGCGTTACTAACTTTATATTAGATGAATTCATGGTTGAGGGTTATGAACAGTCACCACATAACTACCTTAAGCCTGAGTGCATGATTAGCGGTAAAGAAGCACCTGACTTTAGATTAGCTTATAGTGAAGCTGAGCGTTCTTACTATTTAATACCTGTAGAAAATCCAGCTATGAATCTTTGCATGGATATTCGCAATGGTAAATTTTCAGGCACGCAAAATAGACAAGGTTCTTTAGTTGAAACCTACGGCATTCCACCAACGGGCCTTTTCTTACCTCTGGGTAAAAAGGTGGGAATTGTCGCAGTGCGAGGTGATGAGAAAGAACATTTCTTCTTAGAACCGAAGCTATCTTAAAACTATATTATCTAAGGGAGAAGGAAACTTCTCCCTTTATATCAACACTGGAGTATTTATGAAAACTACGGAATTATTAGGTAAACACTTAACTGTCGAGGTTGTTCTAAAGAACCATGAGGTGGGTGCTGATCTTTTACTACGGTCATTGCACAACATGGGTGACATCACAGATGCTATTCAAATCAACTCCATCAGTCCGAACGGCAATTTGATTAATGAAGTATTAGCCGCTAGAATGTTGGTTGGTGATGCTATTGATCGCATCCATGCAAATCCTCAACATATGCAGGTTGAACTTATGGGCCTAAAGCATATGTTATCGGGTATGCTTATGTCAACTGATGTAAACATTCCAAAGTTATCAATCTTAAAATTAATGTCACTTTGTAACATTACAGATGTCAGTGCCACTGATTATGGCTACAAGTTAATTGAAAGTGATTTAGTGCAGTTTAGATTAAGAAGAGATTATACTGTAGACGATTCCGATTCAATTATCGTGATGATTGATAATGTAATCTACTCATTGACTGCATACGTCGATAACAACTTAGCCATGCATCTTTGTGACGACTTAATCGATAAGGCACTTACGTATGAGAAATAACATCAACCTAAAACCTAACGGTAAACTAGATACCGTACCAAAAGGTGCCTTTGATGGCGAATTAGCGGTTCTACTAATCTGTATCAAAAACTCGGTTTATGAGTTAGATGAATACGATTGGCCATCTGAAGTATTATGTCGCATTGAGTGTGATGAAGAAGTTATCGAGAATGCTAAAGAAGCGTTCTTGAAATCATCATACGAGACGTTTGATGACTGGTGTCGTAAAAGCTATGAGGATTATAAATTAACTCTGCAGCGCCCCCCGAATAGCTCCGTTCAGTTAATTTACTCGAATAACAATGTACCTAAACTTATGATCAAGACACTCATTGATCTTGCAGAGGAGTACGGGTCGTGACACATGCGTTACTGCTGTGTCTGTTTATCATATTGAGAAGTAAGACAGATGGTAACATTCGCAACATATGTGAACTTATGTTGTGGTTCATTTGTCTCACATGGTCCTTTGACATATGGATAAAGTTGGTTAACTTATGGACAATCATGAGGTAAACCTAAAAGAGTTCTTAGGGTGGGTTACACTATTCATCCTATTCTTTGGTGTATTTGGTAAGTGGGTATAATAATACTTAGAACTACCATCTATTGCATAACATCGCTATAACGTAAATCGAACAAATTATAGCGATATATTATATTAGTGATCATTGATCCCATTAAATAAATAAGGAAGACAAAAGATGTCTAAAGAAAACACAATGTTAAATAACTTCGCCGATTTACTAAAAGCAAATGCTACAGTTACTGAAAGCGATAACGAAATCTCAATTACTTTCAATAAAGAAAAAGTTGAAGCTGGTCTTGAAGGTATCGAAGGTGCTGCAACAATCACTGAAGTTAAAAAGGTTCAAGAAACTACTGGCAACTTAGCAGCGGCTATGGGTCGTGTTGGTCATGAACTATCTTTCGAAACAGTTAAAAGTAATGACAAAATTGAAACTGTTACTACTTCACACAAACTTGGCGGTGACACAATCAAAACTCGTACTAAGCGCCAGATGAAAGCAACTAACCTATCAACCGGTGAGCCAATCGACGTTTACGGTTCAACATCAATCAGTGTATCTACAAGCGTTAGCGGCAAGCGCCAACCTTGCAAAGATGTAACTGAAAAAATCAAAGCAGCTTATGTTAGCGCTTTCAGCGATAAGTAATTACTGCCGGTAAACTATAACGAAGTTTTAAAATAACCGTTAAACAATAGACACGTTGGTGCGATTTCGATCGCACCAACACCCAGTTAATTGCTCTTAGTATTTTACTTTAGAATATTAAAAGCAATTAATCATAATTGCTTCCTTGTATAAAGTCAAAGGGGTGTCGCCGCGCCCCTTTTTTTCTAACCAGTATGATACTCAATATATTTTTTAAACAAGAGTATATTAAGTACCATGATTGGGTACTCCAAATGTTTGATGTTCATAAGTAGAGTGCCCTTGTGGCACTCTCTTATTTTTTTGCTTCGATAGCATTCACAGCGTATAAATATACAATTTATAATAATGTATATGGAAGTCATTAAAATTCCATACATGGGCATACAGCTCGTTCTAAGGGGTATTCTTAGTACAGGGTTAGTATGTTTTATCTTATATACCCTATGCTTACCCTCAGGGAGTTGAAAATGAAAGATTACTCAGAATTACAAACTAGATTAATGCCTTATTTTGCAAAGCACAATCACGACACGTTAACTATTAATGATTTAGATAGTGAAGATAAGAAATGGCTTCGTTTCTTATTAGAAACACCATCGTCTAAGCTATTTGCAAATGATGGCTTCGTAATCCCTATTCGTAAAAAGAACTTTTTAGAAAGTACGGATTTAGATCTAGTTAAGTACTATTACCCACACATGAATTCAGACGGTGAAGAAATCCAAGAATTTAAAATCTCTATCTGTGATGGTGAGGGCGGTAAGTTAATCATCTTTGATAGTCTTGCTGCTAAAAATCAATTCGGTGAATTCATTGAAGGTATCGGCGACATCTTAGATGCAACGGCTGCGCTGAGTGGTAATCCTAAGGTAGGTTTATTCCAGAAGATATTCGGTGGCTTTAGAAAGATCTTCGGCTACTAATTAAACACTAAGCATAAGAGAGGAGCGCGATGCTCCTCTCTTTATTTTTTGCTTCTATTTAGATCTGACCATCACGAATCTGATTAATAGTTGCATTGTAACCTGCAAGGTTAGCGTCTTCTACAGCACCATCCTTACCGTTGATCCATAGAGCTTCACGAGAAGCCACAGCACCAGCGATAGAACTTTCACGAAGCAGCTCTTGAGCGTATTGGTCGACAGCATCGCCCATGTGATGGAAACCAGTCCAGTCAATAGATAGATCTAATGGATCGCGACTATTGAACTCATCGTACTTACCTTCGATTGTACCTGCAGACTTAGGCATCATGTTTAACATTAACCAAGCACGTACCACTTCACGGTGGAACGGATCAGGCTCAATGTACATAACTGTAGCTGAAACGAAAGATGGAGTCAGACGTAATGTTACTGAATCATCTACCAATGCAGCGATACCTGGACGACCTGTATTTGGATCGTCAAGGCCCAGTGAAATCCACGCTTCAAGGTAACGTGAATTAGGTTGACCATCTTTTTCAGTGATAACGGTATTAACGTTAGACTGAGCGATCGTCGATTTACCCGGCGTATGCATCATACTTGAAGCACGGTTTAGTTGAGTTTCAACGTGTTGGTGCGATAAGGTTGCATTAAGACCAGAGATCTCTTTACAGCCAGTCTCAAGCATTTCTTTACCAGTTGCGTACCAAACTTCAGGGTCGTTTAGCTCATCGAACATTCTAGGTAATGAAATTACCACAGGAATGACTGAACGTCGAACGTAAGCGTAACCTTTGTTGTATTCGCTTAGTTTGGTGATGTAACCGTGTTGGCCCGTACCAATGATATTAGTAGGAGCTACACGGAATTGACCAGCGTGTGCTGATCCAGGCTCAATTGTATCTGAGTACATTCTGAGACTCCTTTAATTAGTTGTTGATAGATGCGTTCTGTAAGTCTTCTAGGCGATATGCCACGATACTTACATCGTTCGCTGTTCTTGCGATGTTACCACCAGTGTGGATACGCAGACCCCACTTCGCATCGATATCATCGAAGTATGTTTCAGGGATGATCAACATACGGTTGTCATAAACACCCTCCACCTTACCTTCCATTAAGCGGTTAGACTTATCGATGAAGCGATTCTTAGTTAACTTAGAATCACCAACCAGGTCAACAAACACTGAGTACGAAACTCGTTTAAGATCCTGTAAGACCATGTTATTGATGTCGTTGTTGAGGATAGACGAAGTAAACGGATAAATCGTCTGAATACCTGGATAGAACGCTCGACCATGTGAATCCATAGTACGTGGATCATTGATACCAACATTCCAACGTGCATTTAACGTTGTGTCTTCAAGCCACGTATATGACAACGTAGTTGCATCCATGAACTTGATCTGTTTCTTCTTACCAGAATCGTAAGCAAACTCAGGGTCATAGCGACCGTTGTTTTTACCCATATACTCACAACGTTTCATCATGATCTCAAACGTCATAGGCACTTCACCTTTGTACGTTGAGTACTCAGGTAGAATACGAGCTTGTTGTGTGAATAGTTCAACATTACAAGTCTGCGTAGAGAAATCAATTGATTCAGGAATCAAACGATAACCCGAACGTAGAGACATGGCCAACGAATACTCTTGTGAAGCCGTTGGTTTTGGAGCGCCATGAATAACTGTAGATACAGAGTTCACAACGTCATCACGCGCCATCATTACACCAGCAATAGCGTCTTTAGTAGCACGATTAAAGCCAGGGTCGTAAAGGTTAGAGAAAGGATAACGTAACACGTCTTTGTACGTGTCTGCAAGTTTACCGAAGTTTGCGAGTTCTTTCTCAACCAACGCATGCCAGTTTTCGATAGAAGTATCACCGTCGTCACCACCAGTTAAGTAATGAGAATGGTTTTCTGTAAATTCTGGACGGTTAGTTAAACTGTCTTCGAAGATAACAGAGCGATAAGGAACGTTGTTCTCATCGTGAGGTGCATAAGGGTTATACAGGTAGATATCATCTGGACCCGATGGTGCCATTGGGTTGACCTGAATTTCCTTAGACTGGATCAGTTTAAGAACCTGTTCAACGTTATCGTGATAAGTGTGGATATCACGGAATGGGCCAACATCAGGGATAAAGCCCGCCGGTACATTTACGTCACGATAATGCTGATCTAAGACCGTATCGATAAATAGATCTTGATCGTAAGTTGGGTTATATGCATCAGGCTTTAATGCAAACTCAACTGAACGTTCGTTATGTTTAGTCTTAACCGTCACAGGTGACTTACCTGGTTCAGGTCTTACTACAATTTCCATACCGAACAATAAGCAGCGCTGGTCACTGATAACAGATACATCTACTGGCTTCACAGCATCAGTACGACGAGTCCAGAAACGGACACCTGTTTTGTTACCTTCAGAACCAAATGAAGAATGTTGTAAATCGTGCAACATGTAAACAGTTGAACGAACACCATTTTCTTCCATATCACCAGGAACGTTTTGACGAACGCCAAATTCACTCTCAGGTAACATTACAACACGTGGTCGGATTTTTAGACCCGGTACAGTACGATTTGCATCTGGTACTTTATCACCGTCATCATCACGGATGAAGTGGCCATCAGGACCTACGGCATAAAGTGGAACGTCAGTTTCAAGGATGTCTAGTGCAAATGTTAAACCTGCAGTTTTAGCATCTTCGGGACGTAGACGTTTGAATAAAATTGTTTGTGTAAGTCCCAGTGCACCTTCAATGTAAGGCATCCATGGGTGGAATAAGTGTGACTTCATGCCGTTAGCAGCAAGAGAGCCGTGCTTTTTAACGAATTGCTTAGGGTTTAGAAAAGTTGCACGAGTGTCACCTTTAGTAGCCCAGCCCATCATGATTGGACAGTGCTTAGGGACATCGACTACCTCTGTTCTTCCCACTTGAAGGGACTGGTCATCAATGCCCTTCATATTAACGTGTGGATGTAACATTATGGTTTCCTTCTTTGAATTATATGATATCAAATAATCATAGAATGTAGGAATATAAGAGGACTCCATAAATGTCTAATCGAATTTTTAACACCGTTGGCGGATCTACCTATCCATTAGAACAACTAAAAACAGCTATAAAGAAAGGTGCTCTCCACGGAGATTTTGAACCACTGATGGGATTAAATAATGTATTCGGTTTAGTGGAATCAAACGAACAAACTTCCAATATCCCACCTTTTATATTACCGGTCGAAATAGACGGTAAATACTACGTTGATCTTCGAACACAAAAACGTTATTTAGTACCCAAGGATTATGGCTTCGATTTACCGGCTGAGGGTCAAGTTGGAATCATGCGTTCTCTAATTCTGTCTACCATCCTTTGGGACGTTAATCCTCGTACATTAGTCACTACAGGTAAATATCCAATCATTGCATTTGGTGAGTGGATTGCACAGCGCATGTCATCTCGCCATGGTCTAAATCCTGAGTCTGTTTTAAACTTAAAAATTCTTTCTTGTTATTGGGCCATCTGTCAGCGTCTAAATGCAGCTGGAGATAGAAGCGATAGTACGCTATCTCAAGGTGAAATAAACGCAGCAGTTAACACAATGATTTCTAAGTTACAGGGAAATCGCGAACGTTACATTGACATCATTCGTCGTGTTGGTTTTATCACTACGATAAATGACTTTGTAAAAGCTTGTCGTGAAGTTGAGCCAGTTGCTTTTGGTAACTTAGAAGTAGGTCAACTTATCGCTGCTGTAAAGGGTAGTTGGTTTGGTGGTATTGACTCGGATAGACTTTGTGTCATCGCCCTTGAATATCAACCTATGTTCTTAACTTTCTTAGCGCTAGGTGAATCTAGCATGTATAAGAAAACGCCATTTACTACAATCACCAATAACATGAGTTCAGGTAGAATGTCAGCTGACGTAAGACAGTTTAAAATGACATACGTTGACGCAGTTAAGTCACTTTTCTAATCAAAGGTTGTAATGAGAAACTATATGAACCTAATGTCTCATGCCATACGTAAGGTATGGCAAGCGCCGAGACAAGACAAACAAGTAGTACTCAAGAGTAAGTTAGTTAGTAAGGATAGTCTCAGTAACTTTTTATTACAACGCGAGCTATTTTTATTACCTAACCGATCTCAGAGATTTGTGGTCTACCAAGTAGGCGTCGTAAATCAAGAGTTATTAAATTTGGCGGGTTTGAATAATCGATGGATTAATGGTGACGACTGGTGTACTGAAAAGAACATGCAAGTTTATGCCTATAATGAATTCGGTGACACAATACCTTTACATCAACTTTACTTTAGAATCTTAAGAACGGGCAATATGGTCATTGCCTCAACCAAGATAGGTTTCAAAGGACCTGTCTACTTTAGATTTTATTCTAACTTATATCTATCTGATCGTGGTGAAGTAAACACATTTGGCATGACCATAAAACGTGACGATGATAAAATTACATTTCAAACTAAATTACTTGGACTCGATTCCAGTAATGTATTACAGTTTAGAAATGGTCGACTAGTAACTGACTTTGGTTCAGTTAGCATTGAGGGTGGAGATGAAGTATCTTACATTGAAGACCCAAGTATTGACCATATGCTTGATTTTCATATTAAAGATCTAGGTACGTTTAAAAGTGCATTGGATGGCAACGATAAGTTTCTACTTCACCCACACTTTGATGATCAGGTTATTAACTATCAAGATGACCTTGAGTTATTTTTGATGGACTCTAAAGAGCCACTTGGGATGGGCATGTATATCTCAAGGAGTAAACCTAGTAACCTTAGACAAATTACCCATACTGACTGGGGCATTGATTATTCTCTAATTCGAGATTTGATCGGCGATAGAGATATAAATGATTTTTACATACGTGTATTCGTTAGGGTCTCTAATGATGGTGATAAGTTAACTCACGAGTTCAATCGAATAAAAGAACTTTACAAATTCACCCACAATGAAATTGAATCCATTATGTTATCTAAGGTATCTACTTTAGAGATGTGGACTGCAGGGGAGTTAGAGGTATCTGAATACGCTCGATTACTTAGAACACCTTATAGTCGTCTCACCATGGATTTGGTTTATAAAGCCTATGGTTATAGTGCTTCTAGCTATTACACCTCTTATAACCACTATAAGGTTGAAAGTGGTGCAGCTAGACTTTGTGAGCAGATGAGTTTCAATTCAACTGTTTATGAGTACAGTGATGTGGGTAATTATCTTGGTAGTCACTATCACTTAAATGGTGAGTATTACGTACCTAAGAATTCATTGTGCACACAGATACAGGTATACAGTGGTAAAGCTGGCGCGTTCCTCAATTACAGTACTTCAGATGAACCTGAGCAATTAAATCCATCCGTGGGTTATCGGTTCTTTACAGTCGCTAAACCTTATAATCCAGGAGTTTCTGAAATTACTGAGGTTACAGGCGATGATACCAAGTATCGTATAGTTGACCATAACGTAGAGTGGTTAGTTGACACTGACGGCATTTTGGGGATAGTTGTAAGTGATGATTACTTTTTCCAAAAAGATTATTTAGTTACTAACGATGATCTTTATCACATTCCAATTAATAGTGACTTTGAGTTTGAAACCGTTGAGGTTTGGCTTAACAATAAACCATTAATTGAAAACATTGATTTTACCTATGTTGGACTTGCAGTTAGCATATGCAATGTAAAATGGGTTAAGGACAACAACGTAGTCACCGTTCGTGGCAGTGGCATCAAAACAGAAGATCCAAAATTTGATGTTAAGTTAAATACAGGATTTATTGTTAACGGTAGGATGATGGTTGATGATTCTCACGAGTTAGTTGAGAATAAGATACTTAAATGTATTGTTGATGGTAAGGTCATAGACGTGGCTGAACTGAACTGGGAAACGCATACAACGCTCTCTATTGACAATTCAATGGATGGTCAACCCTATAGCGTGCGTGAGGTATTAGCTCCAGTTAGAGGCGTTAAAGATTACGACCCTTATTACCTAAGGGAGTTATCTAAGTCCCAAGATGCTAAGGTAATTAATTTCAATAATGTCCACAAAGGCATAGAGAACCAACCTAGCGCCATTGTATCTAGACATGAGCTATATTCGGTCGTTCTTTATAAGGTCATACAGGACATTAAGAAATACGGTAGAGTTATTTTAGAGCCACATCAAGATGTACCTGAGCTAGATCTTTGGATGAATCAATACGATAACTTAAGAGACATTGATGTCACCTTAGGTAAGATTGATTTAAGGTACGTTAGAATAATGCCCGGACCAATGGTTGATGAATATGAGCTAACCGAAGCTGAGTATAAGTTCTTGCAAAGAATCAATAAAACTTATTTAAATGGTTTAGTTGAACTCAGTGGGCACGTTAAGATAGTGGCGGAGTAATCCGCCAAATAATAAATTTCAGGAGTAGATTTATGACTGATGAGTTAAAAAATTCAGATGACTCTGTCGTAACGGTTCCCTCTGGCAGTGGTCTAGTTGATATTCCTAGTACCTATGATGCGGTCGACCGTTCTATACGAGTTGCTTTCTATGAAGCCGATGGATCTTTGGAAGGTACTGGTTTCTATGAACCTAACATGAAGCAGGTTGTGGGTTACACTAAAGATCCAAAAGCCAGTATTAGACACCAAGCGATTGATGTTAATATTAAAGATGCTGATGGCGATGGTATTCGTGACTTACGTGCCATTATTCGTGATCCAATTCTCCATGGCTTCTTCTTAGGTCCACAACCATTAATTGAGATGTTCCCAGTGGAGGGTTTAGCAAATGCCTAATGTGGTCCCTATCAAAGATGAACGTCCCTTACAGGGATTTTGGCTAAGTACTCAAATCTTCACAGGTCCTGACGGTGAGGGGATGTTTGTACCTAAAAAGGATGACATGGTTCTTAACAAAGAGCTAGGGTGGTTCATCGTAACTGGTTTCGTTGATAGTTCCAATGGGGTAGCCAATAGTGTGGCTACTTTAGAACCTTGGTCGCCGGTTCAAGCAGAGGTGATTTCAGAAAACCTTAAAAAGTATGGTATCGTTAGTACAACTGATGATGACAATCGACTTTACATTGACACCACCAAGACGCCATATGAAATCAATGTGGATCCCAGTGTATGTTGGGGTGGTAGTGAGCTGAGTTATGTCAAAGTTTTCTTGGGTACCGATATTGAGGGTGGTAATTCTAAGATCATTTCGATGCACTTAGATTCAAGTGGTAGTTTGTTGTCTGAAAATATACCACTTGAAACAGTTGCCATTACCGATATCAAGCAACATACCTTTAAGAAAATGATGACCGGCCATTCGAACACGCTTCTAGTTACAGGTGAGATTGTAACTGTTGTTGTTTATAACAAGTTACACAAACCCGTTAAAATTAAACAGCTGTGTGTTCGTGAAACAGGTTACATTAAACATGGTAATGTTGGTCAGCGTAAAGTTGCAAGCATTGAACTACAATCTCAGTATCTAGATAGTGCTAATAACTCATTACTTCGAGTTCCACTTAGACTATCGCTGCGTGATGTTCCTATGTTAGCTGTGGTGCGCTATGACAACGGCGATGCACGTGAATTAAGTGTTAACACAGGTCAAGTCTCTTTAGACGGTATAGAAGCTGTACAGCTCTCATACGCAGGTCAAAGAACAACCCTTAACTTAACTTATAGTTTAGGTCCTGATGAAGTTGCAACTAATGTCTTTGGTGATGAGGGCAATTACTTTGTTCAAAAGACATATGAGTTAGAAGGTATTCCTAATGACGGTGAATATAACGTTAAGTTATTCGTTGTGCCTACTTGGGATAAAACCTATAATAAGTGGCGTTTAGAGTATTACCTTTACACGTTGGATAGAAACCAACGTTATCACGTAACTCCTTACGTTTCTTTAAGTTCAGGTTCCGATAGCTTTGATGGAACTAACTATCGTGAAACTCAGTGGCTCACTTTAATCATTAATTTAGAAGACATTAATGATAGTGCACTTAAGCCATTTACTTACACTCAAAAAGTTGGCGTCACTTTATTAAGAAATGGTCTGTCAGATCAAACTAGTTGGACTATCAACTACAATGAAAGTAACTCTAAGGTGTTTGGAGCAAACCTCGAAGCTTATGTTAATTATGTTTCACATCGTGAGTGGGAATTAGATATCTCTAATAACTTTACTAATAATGCAGACTTCCTAGAAGCCCTGTATTATGCATGTGAACCCATGTATGACATTAGAAACGAATCTATTGCACCTACACCTACAGACATTGCCATTACTTTAGGTGGTCAACGTAAAGTAATTCCATTTACTCAGTGGGATGAAAAGCAAATGTTTACAGTAAGTGGTAATGAAGGCGAAGCTGTAACGCTTGAGTGGATTAGAAACATAGGTGATCAAGATTTATTACTTGGTATCACACCACTTAAGATTCGCCACAACATCGTGGATAATCCAGATCTACCTGTTCAGGGCAATGTCATTAGTCTCAAAAATGAATTCTTATCTATAGGTATGGATTCATTACGAGTGATTGATTTTGACGGTATGACCTCTGTCATTGAGTTCTCACCTAGCGGTACTTATGGTCTAATGTGGAATGGTTACATTTCTGATTGGATTAATGGTAGTGGCTTCACAGCGGGTGATTATGAGATGTCTATCAGCATTGTTGATAGATGGGCGACAACTGATGGTGCTAACACAATTGAATTAACTGGAATGCAGCAAGATACGTGGTATGATATGAGTAATTCTAATCGCATCGTATTAGCTAACACAACGGTTAGTGCAGTAGGTGCTAGCATTGAACTTGAGATTAAGATCAGACGCAAAGATGATGACACTAACGTCGTCATTGATCGAATGACTGTTTATAAAGGTTCAATCTAAAGTTATTAGGAGAGGGTCGCTTGGCCCTCTCCTTATTTTTACGGAAGTGATAAAATGAGTGATTTCAAAAAGTTAAATATTCCTAAAGAATGGAGACTTGGGGATAGGTCTCAATATTTGAGAACACATGACCCAGAGACAGGTAAGGCAACGGGATACTCTATTCTAGATGGGGATACTATAATTAGCCTTATGTCTGGTACAGTACCTATAAAGGGCCTCTACGTTAGAAATGTAACCATTAAGAAAGACTCTGACGTAGTCATAAGTGATGCCATTGAACTTATCCTAAGTCCTATTTTAGAAATGAATCAAGATATCACATTTACGGTGAATGGACACCATTCTTTCCTAGTTGATTGGGGAGATGGTAAACGAGAGTTCTTTGAAACCAACATACTTGAAGACATAGTGCCTATTAAATATTCACACAGATACAGTTTAACAGATACTAGACCTGTGAGAATAAAGATCTATGGACATGTACCAAATATAGAAATGATGACCAGATCACTCATAGGCATAGACTCATTAGATCTAGATAGTTTAACTAGGTTTAAGTTTGCAGGCTGTTATAACTTACAAAACATTCCAGATGTGGGACCTAAAAACCTAGTTACTTTAGAGGATGCATTTGCTGGGTGCTCTAACCTAGATACCGATGCATTGTCTAAGTGGGATCTAGAGAAAGTTGTTAACATGAGTGGTTGCCTATCGCTACTTAAAGATAAGGACCTCATCTTTGAAAATAAAAACTTTGAGAAGTTAGTCAATATTGAAAATTTCGTAACCGTTAGTAGTGGTTGTGATATTAAGTTTGTTAACTGTAAATTACCTAGACTTTCCAACGTAGGTTCAATTATTGATGACTCAACAGATTCAAGTGTTGAATTTACCTCTAGTCATTTACCTAGCTTGAGATCTTTAAATCGCACGCTCAAGGGCGATAACGTTAGTTTAAGTTTTAGTTACCTGCAATTATCGGTCGAAGATTTATCCGATGTTGTATACAGTTCTAATGATGTCAACTTAACATTTGTAAACGTTGTATTTGATAAACTCAAATCCATTAGTAATCTAACTAATAGATGTAGTGATTGTACTGTTACATTCCAAGGTTCAAAAGCTACAAGTGAATATGAGCTAGGTGATTTGGTCATTGCCTCTGAATCTGTTCAAGGTGATCTTGAATATACGTTTGATATGTTGATGTTAGAAAAGGCAAATATAACTAGACTATTATCTAGTGCATCTAGTACTGTGCTTAATTTGGACTTTAGTTTAAAGGATGCAATGTCAGCATTAACGCTAATGGGCCTTCTAGTTGATTCTAGTAACATAACTCTTAATATCACTAACCTAGAGTTAGATGACAGAGAAAGTTACTCAAAATGGTTTACACGCTGTTTAGACATAGATGTTAATATAAACAAACTGAGTGTTGGACAGTTAGTTGAGCTAAAGGATCTATATGAAGATTGCTTAAACATTAAATTGAACATCAAGGAGCTTGACCTAGGTTATAGTTGCCATTTAAATAATCTAATTGATGGTAATGGTGGACAGGTTGATCTAAACATTGACATGATCAATGCTGAAAACAACTTGCAAGTAAGTACATTAGTCCATAATTCAGAAGATTTAAAATCTAGAATAACCAAGGGTAAATTGCATTCGGGTCTTGTAATTAACAATATGTATCGCAAGTGTCACAATGTTGATGTAATTGATAACTCATATATCAACTGTGTTGGTGATTGTGTCATTTACAATTTACTAGATACAGTCAGTCTAACTGCTGGTGACTCCATTAGGTTTAATTCATGGTCACTTAACGGTAGTTTAAATACGGTTAATCATTCATCGTTAACTAGTACTTGGTTAAATGAATGTAGCATACCTGCTGTTGATGTTGATTACTGGACAATAGGTACAGCTTCGGATATCGATGGTTTATTCAGATCATGTAAAGATGTTATTACCGTAAATGTAAACCTATGGCACTTTAAGGAAGAAAGTACCGTTAGTAATTTATTTACCTTTGCCGAATGTAATGTCAATGCTAATTCATGGCACTTTGACTCTAAGGCTACTTTAGATAGAACGTTCATGCAATGTACAGGTAAGGTTAGTATGACTAACTTAACTTGTAATGACAAGATTGTACTTAATGAAACGTTTAAAGCAACTAACGGTGATGTTGATGTTAAATCAATACATGCTGACTTAGGTGTTGAACTAGTTAAGACGTTTGAAGAATATGGAAGTAGTTCTTTGGGTGATGTAATAACCATAGATGGATTAGCTACTTGGAGACGCACTAAGATAAACTCAATCAATAGAGCTTTTAGTCAGGTTGGTAACTTAAGAGCTGTGAGTGGTTTTGAGGGACTTAATCTTTGGAGCGTTAGTGGAGTTGAATTAACTGAACCATTTTTTAATTCGCCTGTCCTTAAAGATATAGTTTGGAATATCTAATTTAAGTATTATGATATTTGGAACTATTATTAATTGAACGAGTTTTTAACTCGGTCCTCCCACGTTGCTAAACGGGGAGGAGGAGGGTGGAGCGGAGCGACATCTTTATTGAATAATTTAATCTAGTATAGATTATAATTAAAGCTTTAAAAGATGTCTACTTACCTAAAGATTATAAGAGGGGGTCTAATGACTCTCTTTTATGTTTGATATTTAAATGAAATCAATTTCATGTATATATTGTCGGTGTAGTAAGAATCTAAAGATCTAAAGTATACAAAGGAATCGATTATGAAAACATTAGTAATAATATCAAAAGAGCATGGGATTAATATCTCAATGCAGACTAACGCAATGACGGCTGTTAATCTGATTAAGTCGTTTGAACAAGACGTACCAGCAGGCTCTCTTAAAAGAGAACTTCAAAAGATGAAACAGAGCATCATTAATGAGGCACAATATACCAAAGTTGAAAACACGGATGCTGAATACGTAGTAGCATTTGATGAGTTTCCTGCAAGGGCTAATTATGAAATGATCTTAAGCGATAAGAACATTCCATTGATGGTGGCTCGTAAAGATTGTAAGTCTATCATTACGGTAGAGAAGTCTCAAAGATGGGGTACTCTAGTGGTAGTACATCCTGATGGTACACAAGAGCGTGTATCACCTGAGAAGATGGGTAAGTTCCATAAGGACTCATTAACTACAGACCAGGGTTGTTTCAACCCACGTGCAGTACAGGCATATTCATTGGCTACAGGTTATGCCTTGGACATCTTGGCATATGAAGCCATCTGCGGTAGATGGTTAAATAGAAGTAGAAAGGTTGAGTTAGAAACATTAGACTTAATCGAAGCATACTAACATCAAACATACAAGGGTAACAATCATGAGTAAATTGACCTATTTAAATTCACCAGTAGATGAAACAACCAATGAGTTCATCGAAGAAATGAAAAGACGCAAATTCTACCTTTACAGCGTAAACGCCGATGAAGTTAAAGAGCTTGCAGTTAAGTCATTAGCAGATCAGCCAATAGGTTTGATCAATGCACTTTGTGGTGAGGGGATGATAACCCGTTACAGAGACACCAAGCAACAATTATACTTTGATTTAACACAAGGTCAAAGAGCGGCTGTAGCTTGTACAGAATCTCAAGTACTTGTCATTCTAACTGATGATACCATAAAGCAACTTGATAAGGTGACAGTAGTAATTAGACAGTGGCTAAAGGGTCGTGAGACGGCAACTGGTATGGTTGAGATACTAGGCTACACACCAATGCCTTGTGATCACTTAGAGATTTTAATCTCTGAAGCCCTAAGACCTGTAACTGAAAAGTTATTCTTATTGCGACACGATAAAGATCAACCTCAATTCGCTAGAAACTTTAGTGAGTTTGTAGATCTGTTAAATCAATACGCAAGAGATTGGAATATAGGTAATCATGAAAGTATCTTCTTTCATACGGCCTTGGATGCCATGTTGAGTAAGCCAGTGGTGAGAACTACTTGGGGGCGCGGGGGTGCTGAACAAAGACTCGTACAGCGCTGCTTGATGAATGCATTCTCATCAGGTGTTGGTTCAGTATCTACCAACACTAAACATAAGCGAGTTGATGAATCGGTAATTAACCAAGTAATTAACTCTATCAGATTCTCTAATCGCGAATACGGCGAAGTATATTAAAATTTATAAATAAGGAATAAAGTAATGTCAAAATTCAATCCAATTCGTAATCCATTATCACTAGAAGTACCAAACCGTGAAGCAGGTTCATTCACAATTGTTAGCATTGAAGGTAGTAAAATCAATTTAGTAATGTCTAATGTGAATAAAGACAAAGTGAAAGACTACAATGTTAAACCTGAAATTGAAGATCAAGTTTGCAGAGCACTTAAATGTGGTTGGCTATACAATTCATTTCAAATTGAAGAATTACTATATGTTGTTCTAGATAATCGTTTAAGTCAACATCTATACGAGATCACCTCTTCCTTGGTTAGCGCATACAAAGAACACAGTAACATACAAAGCATTATTAACGATTGTAGTTATTTCACCACCGATTGTAAATATACAATATCGCCATTTGATTCAGATAATGAAGGGGATTCAATGTCAGCGTTCACTAAGCCGGAGTTAATGAATTATTTATTCATTAACGGTATTGACCCTGCCATCATTAATGACATCATGATAACGTTAACTCGCTCTGATAATGGAGCTGGTGTTAAATTAGGCGATCAAGAATTAAAGATCCGCAGAATAGCTTCACCTGTAGAAGGTGCCCTAAAAATGATTTATCGCCTCATCGATTTGCAGTTAGGGGTTCCAATGTATCACTTTGTATCTACAGGTGATGTATTTACATTTCTCAATACTTACGGTGATGAATACGTTGAGCTTAGAGATTACATAGTTGAAGAGTTCGATCCTAGCATTGGCGAGAAAGGTGAGAGTCAGCACATTGGCTTTTTAGACAATGACATTGCCCTGGAGTGCTACATAGCTAATGTAAGAATGGACAGACGTCTACGTCCTAAATTGGGAATTAATGACGCTAGCAGTGTCTTGCATGATAAACTAATGCGAGCCAATAAGCCTACATTGCAGTCTCTACTAAGTACCAAAGCGGATGAATTTGGTGTGGTTGCTTATGGTGAGAAGGGAACAGGTATGGCTACTGGCGGTTTAAATATTTTTAATTGGGATCCAGAGCCAATCGATACGACCCGCAAGCACTTTGGATTATCTAACGTTAATGACAAAGACAGTAGATTCAATCCTAGAGCAGTAATAGCCAATGTGTCAGAATTGAATTCGGAAGAGGAGAAACCCATGTTTTCACCATCAATGTATCAAACCAGTCGTCAGTTTATGCGATCTCAAATGTTTCCACCTCACATTAGTGATAGACCAGTTAGTCTTTATGATTGCTACGTAGTCACTGAGTCAGGTGCCAATAAGGTTGAACATCTTAATGGTGAAGATTATCTTAAATACCCAAAAGATAAACTCATCGATACTGCAAAGGCTATGAGTTCGGGTGCTAACTTTAAGATCATCCAAACGACTAATGAATTTTTGGTACTCATTGCACCAAATCGTTTCATCGATGACTTATTTCCAGTTAATGTGACACTAGATTATTTAAAGGGTGATAAGTCACAATTGAACAAATCGGTAGATAGTTATATCACTGAATATGGAGTGGGTATAGATCAAGCTCTTGAAAAGTACTGCATCCTAAGTCACAGAGAGTTAGGCGATCAAAACTTCTTCGTAAAACAGGTGGGTATTGATGGTAAGTTTATAGCTTCTGTCTGTGGCTTTGACTCTATTTTTAATACATTAATCGATTTTGTATTGAAATCAGAACCATCTATTAATGTCAATGAAATCATTGAACCAATATGGGACATCACAGCAAATGCTATGTTGACCATTCCATATATCATTGATGTTGATGGTGTTGCGAGAGTTATGAATAATTCAAGTGGTGACTATCACGAGTACTTTACATTGGGTAGAGTAGTGGATTTCAAAGCTATGGGTTATGAGAAGTTTAATTTGGATACAGTTCTATTCGATGAGCAGGTAGCATCTCGTATCACACTCCAAAAATGTAGTCAGGGAAAAATGGGTCTACACATTCGCACTCCTAAATCTAGACCTGAGGGAAATGTTATTCCTGCTCTATATCCAAGTAGCATGACCCCACCTAAAGACGGTAAGATTTATCACAGTTCTCGTGACCATCGACTTATTGCTAAGGAGACTTTAGACAAGCCAGTGTTGACTTGTGAAAGTTACACCAAATGGTACAATTTATATCTATTGAATCCCGATGGTAGTGTCACTGAAATTAATGGTTTGGATTTAGGTGAGTACTACGACGGTCAGGCGTGGATAGATCATATCTACAACCCGGAAGCAGTCAGAGCATACTGTGAAGCTAAAGACTATTACTTAGACGAACAGTCTTATGAGTTAATTGTCGGACGTTGGGTAATTGAATCAGAGGAGAGATATTAATTCTGATGTATTAGGGTAGGGCAGTAGCCCTACCCTAACCTCTTTTATTTTTTTGCGATTATATGAGTTAACTTAATCAAAAGGGTATCCTTAATGTTTTTAGATATGGAAAATACTAAGGCAGTCATTGTAGGTTCTACAGAGCACGCCTGTCCTTTCAGCCAAGATTTCAAATACTTGGCACTACAAGAAAAAGTTCGTCAAAACAAACCCGAGGGATGTTCATTAGAATCTCTAGGTGGCATTAGTACAGAAGGTGCTTTAGAGACGATCATCAACTTCCTTAAAAAGATTTATTCTGAATTTACCAGTTTGGTATTTGGTAAACAAGAAAAGGTTGATGAAGGCGCTGAGTGGGCAGATAATCTAATGAGTGAACTTACTAAAATGAAAGGTAAGATTCACAGCAAAGATCTTAAAATCAAAGCCACCAATGAAGTACAAAAAGCGATCGTTACATACATCAGCGAAAACAAAGCCAAGCTTGCCTTATTTAGACAAAGCATTAATGACGTTAATGTGGTCTGGAGTTCTGCTAAAGCACTTACAGATATCTTAGTTGATAAATCTGGGATTGTTAGTGAGAGCGATGTAAAGTCAGCTTCAGATGCATTGGTTAACGCTCTTAATGACAAGTTCGGTAAAAACGAAAAGTTCATTCCAGCGGGTATCGGTAAAACTACCATAGGTACTGAACTCAAAGTATCGGGTGAAGGTATGCAGCGTAACTTCACATTAGTATTTAACGATATTAAGTCAGAGCTTGAAATTGTCGATGGCGTTGATGCTGAGATCTTCATGGGTAGTAATGTAACTGCGAGTAAAGTAATGACATTACTAAGTGAACGAATCGGTGAGTTAAGTAAGTCTATCTCAAAAGACTTTGATGAAATGATCAAAAAAGCTGAAGCGGCTAATGGCACTGAAGGTGGTTCAAACTTCAGAATGGTTGTAAGTGCACATGGTGTAGTTAAGCAGCTTAACACTAAGTTAGTTGATGCAGCACTTGCTTACATTGTAAACTCAGGGCAACTTGCTAAAGAAGCAATCAAGGTCCTAAAGGAAGAGCAGGAGAAGAAAGGTGCAGAAGCTTAATCTTACTGGCGATGGCGAAGTCTAATTAAACGAACTGAGAGAGCCTGTGTGGCTCTCTTATGTCACAATATACAGAATCCTATGATACGAGTATAATTAACTGTCTAGGACGCTGTAGCTATGATTCTGTTTGAGGAAGATTGGGACTATTATCCCTCAGCGGTCCCCGATTATAATACAACCAATGAAACGTTCATTAAGTATTGTGACTTACTGGATGAGATGGGCGTTAGTAATAATCTGTGGCCACTGCAATTAATGCAGCCACAATTAAGTGGTATTGATTTATATAAAGATGGTCCTGATTTAGATATCGAGACCAAAGCAATGGTTGCGACTGAATGTCGTTATAACCTTTTTTACTTCTTACGTGAAGTATGTCGAATTGCACCTGTAGCTGGTATCAATCCAGTTCAGTTTAGAGCCAACCGTGGTAATATGTCTTTAATGTGGAGTTTCTGTAACCACATCGAATATATGTTAATTCAAATCCGTCAGACTGGTAAGTCTGTATCAACGGATGCTTTAAGTACGTGGCTTCAATTATTTGGTATGTCTAACTCCCGTGAGTTACTTATCACTAAGGATGATACTCTACGTCGCGAGAACGTAGTCAGACTTAGAAAGATGAGGGGCTATCTACCCAAGTGGTTAGTTGTTGACGATAAGACAGATGCAGCTAACCAAACCATGACGACTTATAACACTCGTGATAACAGATTGATCACAGCGGTAGGTCAAAACTCAGAAGACCAAGCACTTAACATTGGTCGTGGTTGTACTGTACCTGTACTTAGAAACGATGAAGGTCCCTTTACATCATTTATCGACATTACACTTCCCGCTGCTAAGGCTGCTGGTAACGCGGCTCGTGATGAGGCTGCTAAAAACGGATTGCCTTATGGCACTATCTACACTACAACTGCCGGTAAGATCGATTCTAGATCTGGTGGTTATATGTATAAGTTCTATGTTGGTGGCACTCGCTTTCATGAAAGGTTCTATGACTTTGAAAGTGTTGATGCTATCTATAAAGTTCTTCGTAGTAATGGTAAGCAATCTGGTGAGGCTAAGAAAGTACTGTTTATTGGTGAGTGGGACCACTTACAGCTAGGCTATACTGATGAATGGCTATCTAAGAAACTAGAAGAGACCGGCGCATCAGGTGAAGAAGCTGACCGTGACTTCTTTAACTGTTGGACTTCAGGTGGATTGAGTTCTCCATTGCCAGTAGCCATTATTGAAGCTATTCAGAAATCTGAAATACGTCCTGTGGAGATGCCTATATCCACACAGGGCTATGTAACGAACTGGTTCTTACCGCAGGAAGAAATTGATAAGATAATGAAAACTGGTGCGGTGTGTGTTGGTGTAGATACATCAGATGCCATAGGTCAGGATGATATCGCATTGGTATATACCGACATCTATAACCAACGAGTTATAGGTACTGCGTTTATCAATGAGACGTCTATCATTAAAGCTGCTGAACACATTGCACAGCAGTTAGTAGAGAATGAAAAGATGATAGTCAATATCGAAAAGAAATCTTCAGCTATGACTTTCATCGCTGCTATGACATCAGCATGTGCGCGAGCTGGTATCTGCGCCTTTAAGAAGATGTTTAACCGAATAGTAGAGAATAAACACTCTATGGTTAGAGTTTGGGAAGAGATTCAAAATACACCACTTAGTCGTCGTACTCCAGAGTGGTATCACCCATACCTTAAATACTTTGGTTTCAACACAACTGGTAGTTCTCGTGATTATTTGTTCTCTCAGATATTAACTGAAGCCGCTAAGAGAATGTCCAATGAAATCAGATGTAGTATCCTAAGTACTCAGATTCGTAAGTTAGTAGTTAAGAATGGTCGTATAGATCACAGTAACGGAAATCACGATGACGGTGTATTTGCATGGTTACTATCTAATTGGTTCTACATGGCAGCTAAAAACTTAGTAGACTATGGAATTGATCTTAGTAAGATTAAATCTAGAATGGATGTCGGTGGTAAGATCATGGATGCGGAAGCACTACGTCAGGTTGAAGAACAACGTAAGATTCGTGAAGAGATCGATGAAATCACTGAGCGGTTAAAAGCTACTAAGAATGAACATCTTATGGATCGCCTTATTTCTAACCTTAAAAACCTTGAAACCAAGTTAACGGATGAGGAAAAAGAGATACTCTCTCTAGATCAATTAATTTCAACAACTAAATCTTCTACTAGTGAGAAGATGATTAAACGACAAGAACGTCGTGCTGCTAGAATGCAGCGTGGTGGACGAAGAGCGTTTATGTTCTAAAGGAAAATAATAATGCATTTAGTTACAGACAAAAATCGATTAGTTAATGTCAACACGGCCATTTATCCAAAATATGTAAATGACCTACAGGCTGAAATCGAAGACACTACGAGCATTTTTGTTTCAATGTCAGGTGAAATTGAAAAGATTACCTATGAGACATTGAAGAAAAAAAATCCAGAGCTTACAGTTGAAGATTTCCGTGCTCAAGCATTTACGGAAGACTTTAAAGATAAGTCTACTGTTCGTAAGGTACTTCATAAAGCCGCTTTACAGGGAGCTTTGTTAGTAGATGAACTTAGTAAAGAACATGACGAATTATGTAACAAGTTGGATGCACTTTACATTGACGAGAATTCGAGCGCAGAAGACAAAGCAAATGCTATCAATCAAGCTAGTGAACTTAAACTTCAAATTGCGAAGATTGAGTATCGCATTAACTGTACTTGTCGCGCTAATGGTATTTTTGGTGCTTTCTATAACTGTCCTACTGTGGAAGACGCTACTACTTTTGATTATGTTTCTGCAACGATGGTTGAAAAATTATCACTTTCAATCGACCTGGCAGGCCAGCAGTTTAAAGCATCTGTGGAAGAGCGGAACAAAAAGACTGATGCAATTAACCAAGCGATGCCAGATTTAGTTAAGGGTGCAATGGCAGAGGTTGCTGCTGAAATGCAAGGTTCAACAGACACTGCCTTTAGACGCACTGCTACAAGTGAATCAGTCGAACAGGCATTAGATCAACAGGAATAAGGATTCAAATATGAATAGAGTCATTTTATCGAAAGTTGTAAAGGAAGTACCATTTGGTCGTTATTACAGTGATTCACCTTACTGTGGTGAAGCTATACGTGAAGAACTATTAGTTCCTATCCTTAGACACTGTATCGATTCTGGTAGTGAAATCATTATTGATATCGGTGAGTATCTCAATGGTGTGGGTAGCTCATGCATCAGTGAGATGTTTCAGGGCTTACTTCAGTATGGTCACTTCACATACGAACAGTTAACTAAGCATTTAAAGTTAGCTGGTGATGAAAAAATCATATCTGAAATCTATGAGTACATCGATGAGGCTGCCGATTACACTGTCCTTAAATATCGATCTACTTTGGGTCAATCTAAAACAGATGACTTTGAAAATGCACGACCTTCGTTATTGACTCTATATCTAGAATCAGTTGGCCTTAAAACTTTGAGTGAAGTCGCTTAATTTCTAGGAGAGGGTCGCCCCTCTCCTATGTCAAGTATTGTTTTATTTTTGTTTCTAATTGGATGCTAATGAGAATAAGGAATAAAACAATGAAAGAATTAGATATGTCCAAATATGCAGGTAAATCGGTTATGTTAGCATTTACTGGGGGTTTGGACAGTAGCTATTTACTAGATAGACTAATTGCCGTTGGTGCTAAAATAACTTTATTAAGAATGTCTTCAATTACTTTCGGACACATTAACAATAGAAAAGTTGAAGATATGTACTTTAAGAAATTAGAGGGTCCCTTTAAGAAACATACTTTAAATATATGTCCGGATTACAACACACGCGCTATATATCCAACTCAGTTAATTAATGTCATATCTAACGCTTATAAAGTTTGCGTTGACCAAGACTATTTAATGTTAGGTGTCGTAAATGGTGATGAAGCTATGTTATATATAGATTGCCTGAAGCAGCTGTGGGATACCTATAAGTTTTTTGTGGATAAGTCTTCAAAGTTAGCTGAACTAGCAATGCCTTTGGTTAAATATCATAAAAATTACATGACTAGTGACATATTGTCTGAACCAGAGAAGTATCCATATTCAATTGAATCTTCTTGGTGTGCAATGCCTGTTAGTACCTATGATAATCACTATGTTGATTGCGGTGAATGTACTTCATGTAAAGCTATGGCTGGAATGAATTTAGTGTCTAGAAACGACAGAGCATTCATTGAGGAAATTAGTAGTAATAAATACGGATATAAGTTTAATGTTGAGGGTAACTTATTGAAGTATGAATATCTCTGTCCCAGTTATGATGAAGATACAGTCATCGCTTGGAGTAAAGTTACCGGTTCGATTAAAACCTACAATCCGGAAAAGTATAGACGGTTTATAGGGGGTGAGGGAATAAGAAAAGAATTTTATTCCGTACATCCCAAGGGACTCGAGTTATTTCTTGGTAGAATAAGAGAAGTAAAATCAATGATGGTGAGTGGATAATGGAAATTGTAAATTTAGATATAATCTTTGGTGATAAAATAGAAGGTGTCTATTACCTAGATGGTCACAAATCAGCACAGGCACTTTCACACGAGTTAATTATTCCGATATTAACTAAGAACGTGAAGACTCAAACTAAAACACATTTCATTGCAAAGTGTTTAGGTGGTAAGGTTAGTTCAGTAACCACGTTTATATTCTTACACATGTTAAAAAGTGGTCTTGTTAATCTACATAACCATGAAAAGGTAGTTAGCTTTGAATGTGGTCAAACTCAAAAGCTCATGGTGGATTTCTTTAAGTACACACCATGGACTGACATTAAATGTTTTAACCCGAAGCAACATTTTGACTTAGCGCTGAGAATGAATTCCAACTCGATTATTAAGGAGCGTGATTCTCATTTTTCTGTCTATTGTGAATATGCTCGAATGATCCATTTCATTGGCCATAAGGATTTACACTGTGGCAATCCACGATATCTTAAACCTATGACTAATGTAGGTCGAGGAATGACCAGACCTGTCTTTATGAACGATCCACGTGAGCTAAGTCTTTTGTTTTCTGGTTTCTTTGATAAAACCAACAAAATGGTAGATACCCCGGTTAAAGGTCCACTTACCATACCAGATACAGATAGACCTGGATATAAATTTACTGAGACTCTATTTGGACATCCTCAAAATATAGAACACCTCAAAGGTTTGGTGAAGGTAGCTAAAGCCCTAACTGAATAAAATTGCTTAATTAGGAGAGGGACAACCCTCTCCTATGTTTTTTTATTTAAACGATTCTTTGGTTAAGAGTCTGGCGATGATATACATCAGAACTGTGGTTCTATCAGGAGACACAGCTGCTGTAGTCGGATAGTTAGCACCTTTAGATGCAACCTTGTCACCTAATTTACGGATATCTAATACGCGTTGATCAGTTACCGTAGAGCCAACCATCATAGACCTAAAGTTCTTTAGAATTAAATCTATATGGCCCGTCTTAAGTCTTTTGACTCTAATCATATCGAACAAGTAGATGATAAGTTTATTTATCAGCTCTTTCACATCGGACTTGTCATTATTGCGACTGATATATTCAATGATGTCACTTACTCTATCTGGTGACGCCGATGGGTTAGCTCTTAAGATAATTCCCAATAGTTCCATCTTAAAGAAACTATTTCTATCTCTAATCACTTTATTGAGATAAGTACGAGCACTACCAACTTCACGACTGACGTCTTTTACTATGTGTCCATCTTCTGTGTCAAGAGTCGAACTCGATGAGAGTATCTTTCCATTTGAGTCTTTGACTTGATAGAATACTTTGGTGTACGATTTGGCAACTGACCTAATACGAGTTTGAATGTCAGTAACCACGTATTTAATATTTTCATCATTTTTAAGATCCTTGATAGTAACGTAGTGAATATTGTTCCTTGACAGGAGAGACTCTGTACGCATGTCTATAAGCGCTTTCCAGCTACCCGCACGCTTTATATCAAACTTATCAGATAATGCGTCATAGGCTGCTAGAGCCACCGCTCTGTCTGCAGGATAACCAAAGTACTTAGACATAAGCGAAGTAATAAACTTATAGTGCATAATTGCAAATACGGAACGATAAGCTTGTTCGTATAGTTTTCTGTCTTTGATCTTGCCTGAGGTAAATGCTTCGGTTAGATTATGGGCGACCCAGATGAAAGATAAGTTAACAACATCAGATGAAACCTTATGACTAGTATCGATGCACTTAAGTCTTTCAATATCAGATTGTAAACCAATCTCATCCATCTCGATGATTCTTTCTAACCAATCGTTTCTATCTGATTCAGTCCACTTGGCAGGATAAACACCTAGTAGGGGAGAGCCAAAGAAATTAACGTGATCTTGGTTTTTATTTACAAACTTTCTATCGTAGTCTATAATGTCTAGACATAGATTTTTATCAAATTCAATCGTTGAATGATAATCGTAAGTTTTCTTTAGTTCACCAAAGGTACTATTAGCCGCCTCTAGTGAAAAGTTTATATCGTCCCAATGATCTTCGGTTGAGACGTCTAGGGTAAAGTTACCCGACAACGCTTCTAGACTTGGGTCTAAATAGTTAATAAACATTAATGTACCTTAGTCGAATGGTTTAAATATAGTCATATTATTTTAAACTATCTTTATAGTAGATTATTAAGAATGTGAGATTTAATATGTCAGATATGGAAAATGCTTTATATGCAGTTATAACAAACCACACTGAATTTTCGCCAGTGGTATATAAAAACAAAAAGTTTTTCTGTGATGGGGAAATGATAGGGGAACTTAAATTAATAGACGCACATGATGAAACTGTATATGTCTTAAATGATCCATTGTTCTTGGGTAAAAATAATAAATCAACGTGCACCACAATACTTGCTAAGAGTGATACATATGCCTGTCTTATATATCTATATCTGGTTCGAACAAATCGGATAGAGTTAAAAGTAGACAATGCAGATCAGAGAGTTATGATAATCAATAAAATAGATATACAGAACTTAAACTCTAGAAGAAACATTATAATTAATGGCACTCTAAGGGCTACAATAATTGAACATGCTGGTTATTCCGAAACGTCTAATAAAGTTAGACCAATAACTATTAAAGGAACACCACTTTGGTTACTGGATTGGAAGCTGAGCGATGGGGGCTATATGACTAGGTTAAATGACAGTGTGTTAGAGCTATACTTAAAATGTATAAAATAGTGAAATTAGGAGAGGGGACAGCCCTCTCCTATGTTTTTAACTGAAGTTTTTATTTTGGTTGATCATTTCCTTTTGTGATCGATAGCAGTACTCTAGAGCTGCATTACACGATCTAAGAGACTGTACTAACAAAGCTGCACTTGGGCTATGCATCCATCGTGTAGTCGCGTGTAGTGCTTTAGCGCTCTTTCTACAGTAAAGTTTAAACTCAACGTTATCATCTTCTTTGGACAGATTAATGAGCCTATCTCTGGTAGACTTAAACTTAGCTCTAGATTTGTTCAATTCACCCTGGTGTCTTACTTTGAATTGAATTATTTTATCCAAGCAGACTATGCAGTTTTCGATAACCTTTATCTGTTCTTGTTTATTGAGCGCAACAAACTCTAAGTTACTTGCGTACTTATCGTGATCAATATCCAATTCAACTCGAGTGCTATATAACTTATCCACTAAGTTTAAAAGACCATTGCCCGTTTCGTTAATAGCACCACTATCTGCTATTTCCATTTTTACCAGTACTCTTGAATTCCCAAGTAGTGGCTCTGACACGTAGGCCAATGGAACATCGTATTGTTGAGTATTACTGTAACCAGATCTATCCGTTCGATTCTTTCTAATCAGAAGACCAGAATCAGCGATACTTCTGAATACCGGAACCAACTTAGAGACCTTTTCTTCGTTCTTTAATTTAGTATCTGATGCTATTTTAAAAACTTCTTCAGCTTTAGGGTAGATACGTTCAGCAACTCTTAATAAGTAAACCATTACATCGTTAGACTCAAACTGCAATACCTTGCTCATTTCAAGTAGCGCTTTATTAAGTTCTGATGGTGATGGTATTTTACCATCTAACATGATCCATTTAGATAAAGAACCATATTCAACCTTAGCTGTCTTTTTAAGATCAGGTAGTTTCTTAATGCGATTGAGTAAGTTGTTTGCTTTAACTTTTCGGTTTTCAGCCTGTACCCGAATACCATCGATCATTACAAGAATTCTATCCCATAGCCTGTAGATGGTATCTAACGCCACCTTTAGCCAAGTCGAAAAGAAACCTTCCGTTGATATCTGTTGACCGACATCCAAGTCCGCCATCATTCCATTTAGCTTAGCTTCCAAAGAAACTATTTCATCGTAGGCAACGTCAATATCATTCAGCTCATCAAAGTCAAAATCTATAGGCGGTGCTGTTAATTTAGAAAATATAGTCATTGTTATACCTTATCTAAACCCACCGCTGATTATGCGATGGTGTTTTACTTTAGTCAATGGATCATTCATGCGAATTGCTTTTCTAAAGCGTTCCTGATATAGAGTCTTGTACTCTTCATCAGCGCTAGCATAAGCCTGAACTTTATCTCTGATGTCAGTTAATTCACGACCTTGAGAAATTGCACCTTGAGAAACATCCAATTCATAGTTGTTGTAAATGTAGGCTTTGGTTGCAAGTTCCACCATTTGAGCAACTAAGTCATACTTACCGGGCTTTATGAAGCTTAAGTTTTCATCACCCTCCAAACGACACGAAAGACTAGTGTTGTTAATGAAAGTTACATAGGAACTTATAAGGATGGTATTGTGACCAATGATGTCCATGTTAGTACTGGTGGCAACTTCTTGTTTTCTATGTGAGTCAGCTAACTTAGATAATGATTGGGACATGGCACTACCTTTAGGATTATATCCACCTACGGTAGCTGCTACGTGACCATTTGCGGCACTCGTAAATACACCCGGACTGTAAAGGAGTTTAGATACCGTAACAATTTTTTTGCCTTTAGTTGCAACAAGAGGTATTGTCAGTATTTTGGATCCATCATCTAAAGACTCATACCAACTAGGCTGACATATAACGTCTGTTTCAGTCGGACCTAAGATATTACAATCAGGTAGGATTCTTCCTTCGATGATCTTCTCGCGTATTAGTGTTTCTAGATTAGCTCTGGTTGGTCTATATCTAGATGTTTGTCTACCGTTCATCAGGAACTGTAGTAATTGAGGTGGTATGGCGAAATTCTTCACCCTGTTAATGGCATAGTCTATTGGATTATTCATATTCTAAGTTCCGTATGTCTTTACTTTACATAGTAATATTGTGGTTAATTAACTAATTAGGATTATAAAAATGAAAGTGAATATATTAGGTTGTGGCGGTTTAGGGATTAATCTTGGTGGTCGTTTTTCAAAACTGTTTAACATCGACAATAACCCAAACATCGATATTTGCTACATAGACTTCGGTCGATCGAATTTAACGCCTGATCACCCAGAAGATAAAACCATCGTATTGCCATGTACTAATGAAGGCAATAACGGCTCAGGTCGCAAGCGTGATGAAAACTACAGATCAGTAGTTGATAATTTAGAACGCATTATCAATACGTTTGAACCGACAGACATTACCATTGTTGTATCATCTACTTCCGGTGGTTCTGGTGCTGTAATTGCACACGTACTTATTAACCGTCTGATGCAGTTAGGCAAAATCGTTATTCCTTATTTCGTGTCATCTTGGAATGATGAAACGTCTGCTCAAAATAGCTTAAAGGCACTAGATGGTCTATTTAATCTACCTGAAGCTAATGGTCTTCCACTGCCGTTCTATTATGCGTCAAATGGTGACAACGCATTCTCTAAGGCGGTTGATGATGACATCCTAACTAGCCTAGCTACACTTTGTGATGTTGTTACTCTAGAGCCACATGGTCTAGATAATGCTGACCTTAGAAACTTCTTCCGCTGGAATGCAACCAACGAGTTACCTAACGAACTTGCCATCTTAGAAACTTATCGTGATGTATCTAAGTACAACGAAACCGAATGCTTAGCATCACTTCGTTTCTCAAAATCAGGTGATTGTCTAGACGACATGGGTCAATATAAAGTGATTCAGCAATTAGGTGATGACGTCGATCAAGACTCTCTTGATATTACTATCTCATCTGAATTTTTAGCCGATGTCTTTAAAGATGGTGAGGCTCGCCTTGAAAAACATCGTACTGCGCGTGCACGACGTAAACCTAGCATTAGTCGTAATGCTAATACTACAGGCGATACCAATATCGTACTTTAACTAAAGTCAAGTTAGAGTCCATTTAGGACTCTAACTATTTTTATCTTCGAGTCCCTTACATTTATATATTATCTCAGTAGTATAGTGTTAACTAAGAGATGACAATGAAACAAGTCTTTATAAAAGATCTAACCGATTTATATCGAAAGGTCTATCAGTCAGGTGTGGATATCTCAATCTTAAAATTTACTTTTAAGTCTATGGTTTATCTGTATGCCAATGATCACGGATTGATAGATTATGATGATCTAATTGAAACTGATTTTATTCGAAGGAAATTAGAGGAACATAGAGAAAGTTTTGATAAGGTGTTATACAAAGATTTAATTCGATTGGAAAACATCTGTCACAATGTAGACTTTATGTTTGATATAACGTTTGGGAAAGAGGTAATACTGAAATGTCAACAATAAGAGTTAGAGTACCGCAATTTACTAAATGGTTTGAGGGAAACCCAAGGTTGATGTTGTGGTGGTATACGATTGTTTACTATCAACACACTGACATAGTCAAAAATGATCCAAATCCAACTGTCGACACTTATACCATCTTAATGACAGAATATCTGGAAAGAACTATAAATGAAGTTCTTGACAGTGGGGATCTATCTAGCAGTCCTTTATATAAAGACATTTTGGATTATAGAGAAAACATAGTTCCAATGACTGAGCTTTATATAAAAGAAATTTTTAATCACATGGAACTATTAAGGGCTAACCGAGTTAAGCCTTATGAACCAAGAACATTTCAATCGTCTGTAGGAGCAGCATATGACGGGGAATACATCAGACTTGAGCAGTTATAGTGAACTCAAGGAACAGCTTGAGGAAAAGCTTAGGTGGGTAGATGAACAAATACAGGCCGTTACAGTTGAAGCTAATAATGGTTCAAAAGATTCTAAAACAGCTAGATACTTGGCTAGGGTAAAGAAAGCTACCATTGAAAGGGAACTTGAGAAAAAACAACGAGGTGATAGATATATCTATCGTAACAAAATGGAGTGTGATGACGGCAAGTCAATTGCACTTTGTGGTAGCCTACTAACATCGTTGAAGCAGTTAACATATGAGCTTATTGAAAATAAAGCCCAAGGCGGGGATGAAATCGCTCAAAGCGCGATTAGCGACTTTGATTATCTTTGGGGTGGTTTTAAGGATTTGCTATTTGATTATTGCTTTTTTAAGCGATCTATCTTCTATAAATCCATAGATGTTGAAGATTACTTAGAGTATCTTTATGAGCTACCTGAAGAAAATCGATTGGCGGTTTGTGAATTTGTTGAGCGTGGTGACTACTTCGATATAACTGAAATTGAATTAGTTAAACATCGATTAAATGGCATGGGTATAATCCTATACATGATGGGCACTTTGTACCTAGAACTTGCTGTTAAGTTACAGGATACCACCGAAAAGATATTTGAGTGCCTTGATAGTGAGAGTAACTACAACAAATACGCTGAGTATACTCCTCACTACACACGCTCCGGGGTTCTTTATTATTACAAGTGGGACTTACGAATCCACAATTGGCACCATCAAAGGGATAATGGTAAAGTTAAATGTCAAAAAGAGATGTTATTCTACTACCCCCACTAAGTCGGTCCATAAGGTTAACTGACCTCTCATTACATAGGGAGGTCATAACTCTTCTAAAGCACATCCCGCTTGATGAGTACACAGAAGAACTTACCTTAGAACTATTAGGACATGACGTATGTATAGAGAATTTAGACGACTCTATCTACGATGTCTTTAAATCCTATTACCCAAATGAGGGTAAGGAATACTGGGAACAAATGACTTGGTATGTACGTTGTGAGATGTTGAAATTTTACACTGAGCATCTAGAAAAAATATTAGGCTTTGTACCTAATCGACACATGTTCAAGTTGAAGCCATATTGTTTGGAATCACATGAATATATATTAACTCAGTATAGGTAACAAGATGGATATTTTCCTTTTAGAATGTAGTCCTTTCGTCGAGAAGATGTCGGGATGTACGTTTCAAGGTGAACCATTAAAGTTGAGTAATGTGGGAAGGGCAATGTCCCTTCCCCTATGTTCGGCATTGTTGATTTATCACAATACTAAAAGACTTTATGGTCATGATGCTGGGATATGTAGAGCATATGAAGAATTAATGAATGCATATGACTTTGAACCCAATACATCACACTTTGATAGAACTGACTGTATATATCAATGGTTAACTTACATAATGTCGATTAGGTCTAATCGACTTAACACAATAGTTAATCAATGCTCTGCACTTGGTATAGTACACAGTGCAGTTGTATACATAAATGAAATTTATTACTTTGAGTTTTTACCGCTGGATAAACAAACACATGTAAAATCTGACGTAAGTCGAGATATTATCAGTGGATATTTAGAAATGAAGAGAAGATACGATGCCAAAATTAGCAATCGAGCTTAGAACTCTAAAAGGTTTAACACCTAAAGGTTCTGATGATAAACTAGGGGATAGTGGAGAAATTTCAAACGCCACTATCATGAGCGCAGCCACATTATATTTTAAGCACATGCATGATGTTATTCAGGTTATGGAGTTTGATGACCAAGAAAGTAGACTGGACTCATTCATTACTGATTTGATTTTTAATGATGCTAATTCGGAGGGCTTTATAATTAGAGATGAGGTACAAAGAATCACTACTGAACACGTACTTACTAATAATTATAATGATACTAAGGATCATTTAGATTTTTCAATTGGTGAGCTTAGTGAAAAAGAAAGAACAGCACAATTAGAAAAACGCATCATGAGTTTTCAGACTAAGTTGTGTTATTTTCTCATTAAGTTGGCTAAATTTATCATGGAGCAGGATCTTTACCTTAACTATAAACATCATGAGTTTAAAGGTAATATCTTAATTGTACATATGACTGACGGGGAGTTCTAATATGTCAAGTAAAAGACTATCACTAGCAAAGACTAATCTTAAAGTGGCTAATGATTGGTTACTGGGGCTGTCTAGGGCAAATATCGATTCTGCTGAACTCTTAGAGTATATGTTATCCAATGTTTATAATTACAATTATGACATTGACATACCAGATGGCGAAGATATTAGACAGCACAAATCTTGGGGATGCTTAACGTCCCTACTTAATTGGGATGAATATCGACACGATCATGAGACTTATGAACAGGACATTGATTTTGTTTATAAAGCTGCTGACATTATGGCTAAGAAGACAATACCTTACATAATGAAGCACACAGAGGTACTTGGTCTAACGACATTCTTACAGATGTCAAGAACTGCTCATGATCTGGTATTTACTTTTGAATAGTATGAATAAACTATAATAATTCATAGGACACATCAATGGTTCTAATACAGCTCAACATAGATAAGTCCAGATGGTTATTAAAAGACATGCTGGAAATTATTCGCGATGAGATTAATTACAAGATGCAATGTAGTTATGTAGTAAATTCAGCGGATGACGTACCTGTTTACAATGAATGTGACATGTACGACTTTGAGGGTGTTGATATGTTAGATATAGATCAAGACCCTTATGAGTGTGAAGTTGAAACTCGACTCATCGAACTGCTTTGTCGCAAAATAAGGTTCATTGATATAGATGAGCTTTTCAGAAGCGAATTAATTAGTGAATTTAGAAACTTCCTTTTGAAGATAAAGGAGGTTATGAATGATACTAGACTTCGCAATTACAAATTTATTTACGAATGCCGTGATCTTATTGGGAGATGCAAACGTGTTAGAAAAGGCAAAGAAGTACAACCTAACTTCAAGAGCAAGCGCTATATTCGATCAGCCCTTGGAAGAAGTACGAGTGATAGGCTCACTTAAAGGTGAGGCCGTTCGAGAAATCAAACCTTATCTTGTAACTAAATTCGAACAGGCATTGATCGTAATGCCTGATGTTACAGACAAACCTAGTTTTGATAGTGCAGATATTTACATACTGAAGCTAGTTAGTGGTGAGACTTATTATATCCCAGAGATCTGTATTGATCCAGATACAGTCACTGAGATTGGTGGAAATCATTACGAACTTCGAATTGCTGACTGCAGTGAATCCGACCGTAAGACCATTAAAAATCTTCTAGGTCATTTAGGTAAGCGTATCGTTAGTGAGGAAATCATTAATACGTAAAACAATATTTATCTTTTCTATTATATAGGAAATAATCTTTCAAGCTAAAAGAAAATAGGGGGAGTTAGTGTACTGGTTACTTTACACAATACTTCTACTATACCTGATGTCAAGGATTCCAGATATGCCCATTTGGATGAAACGAACTGAAGGTCGTAGAAGTAAACGCTCTTATGTTTATCCGGCTAACCGAATAGGTGGCGCAGATTTCTGGGATCTGTTTGGGTGACATAAAAAGCATTAGAATCGTTTGACTCTAGGCACAGCCAACCTAGGGTCAGGCACACCTTGGATATATTAGAGAAGGTTGTCTTGGCATGTTACTTTCATTAATGTATTCTTTATAATCTCATAATAGTTCCTAAAAGAGTACCTCCGGGTACTCTTTTATTTTTTTGCACTTTTACAGATATAGTTTTATGGTTAGTCTCTATCTTATAGACAGGTTAAAAATGAGATTATAGAAATGGAAAGTGCATTCGATAAACCGAACTCTTTTTACACACGAGATTTGAATATCTTAGAGCATTATACTGAAGATGCTGCGAGATACTTAGCCATCATTACGCGTAAGCCATTTGAGTTAGCTTATCAGTGGGTCAAGGCAAAATTAAAAGATCCGAGACTAGGATTTAAAGACCCTCGAGTATTATACCTAGGTCGAGACCCAGGTAAAGATAGGGAACTTAAAAAGGGAACTTTCCTTAGGTACTTATTTGAGGTTGAGTCAAATAGATTTGTTATGTCGCCTACTATGACAGCATATACAAATCCAGAAGTTGAAGAATCTGTATTGGCACAGTACATTAAACATGGTCTAGCGCAACGTAGTCAAAATAAAAAGATGATGCTGGATTTTAAAAACAAAGGTGATTCTTTAAACGAAGGTATTTACAATAACCGACAACAAAGAAACAAAATTAAAAACAACAGTATGTCGGGTGCTCACGGCACAACTTCTTCAGTACTTTTTAATAAATCATCTCACTCATCGTTAACTACTACGTGTCGTTCTGCGACATCAAACACCAACGCTAACGTTGAGAGACTACTAGGTGGCAATAGACATTACTGGTCTGCTGATATTGCAATCAACAATATCGTATCTGTTATTAACTGCTCTGACCCTATCTTAGTACAGCGCGCAATTGATCATTATGGATTAGCTATCCCAACCGCAGCACAAGTAATCAAAGCCATTAAGCGCTCAACCGATATCTACTGGACTAATGAAGTGATGTTCCAAAAGATTATCAGACTTGTTGACGGTATGTCAGACCTTGAAAGGGCAACTTGGCTTTACACTGGTGATTTCTATCACATTAACCAATATAACGATGCGGTGATGCGTGACTTTATGTGTTACTTAGCTGAGCCATCCGAAGATATGAAGTGTGACGATGCTGTTGGCGCAGTGGATGAATTAGGTGAGGATGAACTGGCACTGCTAGGTGTAACTTGTGATCATATCCTAAAAGGAGGTAAGTTGTGGGACAAAGAAATCATCGCTACCGAAGAGTATGGTATTATCGGAAACACCGCGAAGAAAATAAAAGCGGGAATCCAGAAGTACGACCTACTGATAGATGCGTTTCTGATGAACAAGTCGATGTGTCCGTCGATGGCGATGTTCCCAAGCTCAGTAAGATCGATCGTTGTAGCTTCTGATACTGATTCATGTATCTTCACTAACCAGCAGTGGGTTGAGTGGTATAATGGCACCATGGATATGTCTAAACGTTCGTTTGACGTTGCTGCATCTACTACTTATATCTGCTCTAAATACGTAACACACATCCTTAAACTGATGAGTGGCAATATGGGCGTTGCTGATAGACACCTTGACCTACTACAGATGAAGAATGAGTATGCATTCAAGTTCTTTGCACTTACTTCTATGGCCAAGCATTATTATGCATCAATGGATGCACAAGAGGGTAACGTTTACAGTAAGTCTAAATGGGAACGTAAAGGTGTTACTCTTAAGAACTCTGTGGCACCTAAAGAGGTCGTACAGGCGTCTGATGACTTGATTGAGTACATTGGTAACTCTATCAACGAAAACAAGCCTATGCAGTTTATGGACATCCTACAGGAGGTTGCTAATATAGAACATGCTATCATTCACTGTATTAAGAAAGGTGACTCTAAGTTCTTTAGACGCATTAAGATTTATGAACAGAAAACTTATAAAGTCAGAGAAGGGAACAAATCGCCAGTTTGGGGGAACTACGTTCACTATGACTTTTGGTCAACTACCTTTGGTAAGCGCTATGATGTGAAGCCTGAGATACCATATACCGGAATTTCGGTTAAGTCTACTATAGAAACTAAGACACAGTGGAATCACTTCTTAGATACAATGGCGGATAGGAAAATGGCTGAAACAATTAGAGATCGAGTAGATTGGTATAAGAAAAAGGAAATGAAGACATTTATCTTACCGCAAGATATAGTTTCATCTAAAGGTATACCTGATGAGATATTAGATATCATGAATGTAAGAGACATGGTTAAGAATCTAATGAAAGCTTTTTATTTGGTTTTGGAGTCACTTGGCTACTATAAGTTAAATAAGAAAGTGACTAAGTTAGTTTCAGATAACTTACCCTTCGATAAGAATCATACGTCTATACTTTACAATACGTCAGCACAGGCAGTTGTACAGGACTTAATGAACATGGATGAGCAAGAAGTAAATGAGATGGTTAGTAACTTAGATAAATTAAATAATCTAAATACTGAAGTTGCGTTAGCCGCATAAAAAATAGGAGAGGGGTAACCCTCTCCTATGTGACTCTTAGTTTAATTTGAATAAAAAGGAGGCATTATTCATATAAATGGTGAAATTTGAGTATCAATGTATTCCTCTAAAGAATCGTGATCATTGAATACCTCCATGCTTTTAGATCTACCTATTAATCTACGTAGCTCATTTAGATGAATGTTGTATTTACCGTTATCTCCCTGATTTGCAGTGTATCTTACCAATAGAGATATGAGTCGGTGGTTACGATACCAAAACTTAATGTAAGATATTTTATTATTAAGTTTTCTTTTACTTGAGAAGAACTCCCTTAAGCTATCTGAACTTAAAAGTGGAAAGAGATCCATCAAATCTTCTAAGGACAGTCTAACGTTAGGTTCATTTAACTTTCTAATTATAGAACTTATCGTTTCATCTATATAGTTGATATAGTCTGTTGTGACTGCACCCACCACATTCTCATATACTATGTCAGATGCTTTTGGTTCTTCACCGAACCAATAGTTTAAGAAAGATACGTCTATGTTTGTCAGTGTACCATTAGGTAGTAGGTACCCAGAAACATACTGGTTCATGGTGTAAGGATTCTCTAGCTTTTTATTCATAGAGTAAAACTTTACCAACGATACTAATAAATTGTAGACGTTTATATTCACCGATACGATGCCGTGCCCACCGTCTTTATTAGGACCCAAGGTATTCATCGATAAGTCTTTCGATGCATGTGCTTCGATTATAACTGTATCTACTTCATACCACTTTTCTTTTAGTGGGATATCTGTAATAGCGTTATAGTCTAGGTAAATGAATTCCTCACAATCTTTGTAAAAAGCATTCGTTACCAAGCGACCCTCTTTATACTTAGAGAAGCATCCGAATAAAGTTGAAGCTTCATTACAGAAGTCTTTTAGGAAAAACTTTATCTCGGGTGAATCTAAAGGAATGTCGGTAGAATTATAACTACTCAGTAAATGTTTACTTAATAACACCATTATATGGAAACTATTAATTGAAGCCATCCTGCTTCGATAGTGGTTAGATATGTCGTGGTGTGCGCCATATAGCTTATTGCGAATGTAATCTACTTTCGGGAATCTAAAGCTCCTAGTGGAACTATAACTATCGGTTTGGTTCAATATGGAATACATTATCGCTCCTGAGCTAATTTCGAATAAATTTCAAGTACATATTATCTATGTGATAAGATACATGAAATCTTATTTTTAACATGTTAAAAAATATATATTTTGAGGAATAAAGCTATGTCATTAGCAGATCAACTAAAAGAGCAAGAAAAGAACAACCAAGGTGGTAAAGGTAAAGGTTCACCAATTAGCACTGGCGGACGCGCCCGTACTCTAGGTGACAAACTGTCTTCTATCACTGTAGGTTTAAACCAAGACCAACGTGGCCTTGAAATCAAAACAGCGATTGCAAAGACTCTTGAAGACAAAGGTCGTAAAGAGTTCTCAGTTGAATTATTTGAAAAGCAATCAGATATCAAAGTTAACTCAAGTGCAGTGGTACTGAGCTTCACTCATGCAGGTGAAACTATCCCGTTCGTATTCATCATCGACGACGGCTCTTTCAAACCAGACATCGGTAATCAGTCACTGGGCCTTGCTAAACGTGAGCAAAAAGATCGTCCATTCTTAGCGGCTGATTTATGGTCACACAGTGAGCTATTTGAAAGTGAGCTACGCAAAGCTTTAGCTGAGCGCTTATCGATCAATGAAGATAGCATCCATTGGGCCGGTGCATTCTGCATTAAACCATCTTTAGATGCTGAAGAGAAACCTGCAATCAATTCACTGATTACTGAAGCGACTCAAGCTATCGAAATGTTACTTCGCCAAGATACTCAGGCTACCCTGGTTAACCTAAATGGTAAAATCGAAGTGCGCATTAACTTTAGTCCTGATCCAACTGTTACACCTAATGGTGAACCAGTTCGTCGTGACTGGGCAGTCGAAATCGGTTTAAGTACAGCTTCATCTAACAACAATCGTGATATTGCAGATAGCAGCTACTCTAAGCTGTTAGAAGTTGGTGGTGATGTTCGCCTGGAATACATTGAACAGATGAACATGGGTATGTTACCTAACCAGAACATCATTCATCAGATCCCTAAAACGCACAATGCTTATATTGACATTAAGACCATCGACTTCGTTGATGATCCAGATGTAGCACTAACGTTAATGGGTCTAGCACTAGCAATCAAAGCGCTTACTGATGGTGGTAACTGGTTAAACTGTCTGAACAATCGTCGCAACGAGTTAAACGCTCTGAACTACGACATTCCAATACAGTACTTCCCTAAAGGTCATGACGCTCTGTTTGACGCATTACCTGACGATTTCAACCTGGCCGAAGTAGCTAGTACAATCTTCTCAGACGTTGCTATTAACTTAGTATGTCCTGAAGCTGGTAAGATGAGCTGGTTATTTGATCACCTACGTGCTGCTTGTGAAAATCAACAAGGCACATCTGCTGATCTAATTGCAAGTGCAGCGGGCATTCTACTGAATGGTGACGGCGATTCAGTTAAGTACAACATGTCACAGTTCACTGTGGGCACTGTACTTGAAAACGAGTTCACTATCAATGGTCACTTCATGGACCCTGAGAACGAAATGTACCGTGATATTCAAGAGTACGACTATCTTCAGATTCTACACCTATACCGTGAGAAAGGTGAAGACATCATCCAAAAATTTGGTCAATCTTTTGATTACAACATTTCACCTGAAGCGCGTATGCATGAGCGTATTGATGTTTACAAAGCTATTCAACCTAACTTCAAGCACACAGGTACTGGTTTCTTACTAGCACTTGATCCACAGAGCTGGGAAGCATTAGCTGCAAACATTCAAGATACTCTGCGTCAGCGCCTAATCGTCGATTATGGTAACAACCTAGGTGAAGGTCGTCGTAGCCGTGGTCTTCAGGTTACTCGCCGTGGTTTCGGTGGTGGCATCATGGGTAACCAGTATAGCAGTCATCAACAACCTACAACAAACCGCCAGAACCGTGGTGGCTTTGTATAACCAATAGGTTATGAAGGTATAAGAATAGGGAGCTAAGGCTCCCTATTTTTTTTGTAATTATCTTTTACAGGGGTCAAATATGGATGCTGACATTCCATCAAGATATCTAGCACCTGTGGTTTCCAAGGTTATGAAACCTAAGTATTCAGGTTCCTATCTTGCCCATGCTGATTATACAAGTGGCTTTAAAGTAAGTCACAAGTATGTAGATGAGCTGGCACAAGAACTTACAACTTCACAATTAATCTCTTACATCAAGAGTAGTTACGAGGGAGATATCATTTCAACTATCCCCACGTGCAATTGTGGCGTTACATTTGGTAATGAAAATGAGTATACCAAGTGTGGTGATTGTGGTTCGGTTGTTGTAAAGTCTACAGAGAGACCAATTGAATCAGATCTTTGGGTTAGACCACCAACTGACGTTTTAGCATTAATAAGACCATCGTCTTTGACTATGTTAAAGCAGGTGTATCATAAAGACAAGTTAAGTATTATACCTTGGCTTATCAATCGCAATATGAGCACACCAAAGCAAGCCAGTTACATACCAACGCTATTAAAAGCAAATGGTATTGAACGTGGCTTAAACTTCTTTGTAAAGCACTTTGACCATATCTTAGATGTATTGGACAAACATAAGCTTTACAAAACGTCTTTAAACAAGAAACAGATAACTTCGTTTAGAAACTGGCGGGTGGCTAATCGTGATACTATCTTTACAGATAGATTGCCTATTCCAAGTAAGATTGCCTTTATTACTGAGGTGACTTCACTGGGCATTTATCATGATGCTACTATTAAGCCAGCACTAGATGCTGTTGTTGCAATGGCAAATACGAACAATGAGCAAAGTTCAACTACCAAAGAAAACCGAACGGGTAAGGTACTGGATTTGTTCTCTCAGTTCTATGAGTCATATATCAAAACACATGCCAATCCCAAAGAGGGTTGGTATCGCCAATGTATTTTTGGCACGTTAACAGACTTCGGTGGACGTGCGGTAATTACCTCAAGAACTAATTGTAGTTATGATCAGATTAGTATTCCTTGGGGATTTGCACTAATATTGTTTCGTATGCACATTACTAATAAGTTGATGCAGCGTTATGAAACAATAACTTCTGAAGAGTGTAAAGAGTGGATTTACTCCAAGGTTCATCAGTGGGATGAAGAACTATCCGAGATTATGAATGAACTCATAAAAGAGTCACCGCATGATCGAGGTGTCCCTTGTCTACTGTTACGTAACCCATCATTGCGACGTACTTCCATTCAACAGATGTACATTGATGAAATTACTCAAGACCCTGAGGTTAAAACCATTGCACTACCTCTGGATGCTACTAAAGGTCCTAATGCTGACTTTGATGGTGACCAGATGATGCTAGCACTTATCCACGATATGGTTGAGTGGGAATCATTACGTTACTTGAGTTCTGAATTTGATATCTGGGATTTACAAACCATTGAGAAAATAGATACGGTTAATGACTTGCACAGCCCAACCATTTCTACCATTACCAATGCTCTTTATAGTCACAGAGAAACCAAGTTCTTTGACTCACATCAAAGGATGCCAACAACGGTGGATCTTTATGGTGAAGAATATGCAGACTTCGATAAATTTTAAGGGGGTTAAATGGCTCACGTAAATGCTGTTCACAGCAGACACGAGTTAGGATTTGTGGAACATGGCATTACTCCACAAAGTCAGTTAGATAAGTTTGCTGATTACCTCACTTCTAATCACGAAACTGCAGTTCGATACTTCGGTACTGAGAACTATGCATCAGCTGTAGACAATCTTTATAACTTCAGAGATTCGGAAGTATTTAGACGCGTCAAATCAGTTGAGCATAAAGTCAAGTCGTTGTTTGATGGTAACGTTATTAGTTATCTACATAATCGACATGACATACAACATTGTGCACCGAAGATGAGTAGATATTTAGTACATGATGCACGTATCAGGCGTGCTCAGTATAAAGGTCTATTGTCACCTAAGTTACCTGACACTTATGAGTTTGATCATCAAAATATAGATTTCAACCCAGACTATCAACGAGTACACAATGGCATGTGCACAATAGATGAAGAAACTGGCGATCTGGAATATACCAACTATATTTGTAACTTTGATTTGTCACCTGATGAACATCTCACTTTCGATGAGCAATGTGATATCAGAGATACAATGACCGAGATGCATAAGTTGATGGATCAAGGATATAATCCATTTAGTGACATCGACGAGAAGATCTAAACATATCAGAGCACCTTCGGGTGCTCTTTTATTTTTTATTTTTTTTAATTTAATATCATATGTTGATGACAATTTAAGGTAACTGATTATGAAAAAGAATTATTCTTCACTAACTAGTTTAGGTAACATACAAGGTGTTGAACACACCATGGATTCTCTACTACTTTGCTATATTACAAACAAAGCATCACAGTCTATTCTCGATAGAGGTAAGACAATCTCTTTGGCTGGAACGTACGGTAGATATGCAAATCATCCAGATCAATTCAGAAGTAAAGTAACAGAAGATTTAGAAGCGCTATTTAATGAGTACTTCGATTCTTTATCTGTAACTAGCAAGCTTGTCAATAGTGAAGATAAATTCGATGTTGAAGTTTCTATTCGTGTTGTGGTCGACGGTAAAAACTACGACCTAAACAAAGCACTTACCAGTATTGATTCCAGAGTAGTTGAAATCTTCAGAGGTAACTAAAATGAGTAACGTGGATATACCAAGGCAAAATCCAAGGAGCCTTAAGATCTCATCACTTGAAAGAGATCTTCGTAGAAACCTTGAAAGAAACGAGATTGTTAAAATCTCAAAGTCTAAATTTGAAGAACTTGCTTTTCACATCATACATCAGGGCTTATTTCAAGACTTTAAAGTATTAGCTGGATTAGCGACGTCACCTTATAAAGGTTTTGAAGTCTGGTCAGATCCATCTTCAGGTAAACCAGTTAAGTTATTCTACGTACCAGCCATTTTAAAAAATAGATTAGACGCTAACAATGACAATATGGCTAGTTTCACTGATAACCTTAGTAGATTCATTGGTGATAGTGCTATACACGCTCAAAACAGAGAAGCCATAGTTAAGAGAACCAATATCAACATAGCTAAAGATGATCTAGTTGATATGGAAGCTTGGTCTGAAATAGCAAGATTCTATTCACTGCCGATGTTAGGTGGACTTATCGATGAAAAAGGTAAGTGGTTAGATAGTAACGATACTACTCAAGAAGAAATTGAGACGGTCGTTAAGGAAACCCCGCAAGAAACAATAGGTATGGATGACGGAGAATGGCTTTAAAAGAAAAACAAAAGTCTTATAGAGGACCTAAGTTCTTAAAATGTAAAGAAAGTGGCAAGATACGTGGTATCGTATTTGGTGACGTTCACTTAGGTCACGATACGGTCAAGAGTATTCATATACTACAAGCATTAGATCACACCATGAAACAAGTTGATATAAAAACGTTAGACTTGATCATTATAGAGGGTGATTTATTTGATCAGTCTATGAACTACCACCACGATGATGTATTAGCAATCGAGAAGTGGTTTTCTAAACTATTTAAAATTGCGGCCAAGTATAACATTGCCATTCGCATTGTTGAAGGTACGCCATCCCATGACATGAAACAATCCGTTAACTTAGTTAAGTTAAATGAAGTCATGGGCAATATAGTTGATCTTAAGTATTATGATGACATAGCACTTGAGATTAATGATGAATTAGGCTATAGCTGCATTTATGTACCTGACGAGATTGATTCACCACATATCAACTGCTTTAACCGAGCTAGAGATTTATTAACTGAAGCTGGATTAGAAAAAGCAACCTTTGCGATAATGCATGGGTCATTCGATTATCAATTCCCATCTTACATGAACGTTGATTCACATGACTCTAAGCTGTGGTCCACTATTGTTGAGAAGTGGATATTTATAGGTCACGTACACACCCGTAGTGTTTATAAAAACATTATCATAGCTAGTGGTTCAGTTGAGCGGTTACGTCACGGTGAGCAAGAAAAGAAAGGTATGACTTACTTTGAAGCTACCGATAGTGATAAGTCACAAAAGTTTTTGGTTAATGAAATCAGTATATTGTTTAATACCTACAAGGTTAATAAAGTTGATGATGAAACCATTGCTGACATCGACGCTAAATTAGAAAAGTTACCCAATGGTTCACATGTTAGATTTATGGGACCTGACCGATCTATTCTATCTGGTTTTTTAAGTCACTTTGATTTTAAGTTTGATAAAATTAAATTTAAGATTGAAGTTGAGGACCCAGATAAGAAAAAGAAAGATCAGTTAACTTATCCCACCATTAAGAATCTAGTTGTACCTAAACATCTAACCCGTGAAAATACCGTTAGCTTGTTAATTGATAGAGTTAAAGATAGGTTAGACGAAACTAAGTTAGCTAGGTTCAAAGAAATTATGGAGGATGTAGCTTGAGTGCATACCAAAGAGCACTAGATTCAAGAGAGGTTGGGGATATACCAATTTCATATGGTAGTTCCCGACCTATTTCTGCAATGATGGGTGGTGAGGTAGATACTACCAATATTAGCAAACACTCTAAGCCTGATGAAGTCAAAATTTCAATCAAGACTTTATTTAGAAATATGTGGTCATGTACCAATGCTGATGTACGTGAAAAGATTCCACCCGAGATGTTTGCTGATGCATTAATAGATGAAATCATCTACATCAAACAAAACCTAAGGTTGTCACCATTTAAATCCGTTAAGTTAGATTTCTTCTTACCTGATTATAGTTACCTTCGTTCTGAGTTTAGTTATGCTGTTTTAAAACCCATTAAAACCGAAAGGGATAAAGCATACCACGAAAAAGAAGAAAAAGCTTGCAAAGCTATTATGGATAACTTAGAAAAGGTTAATGAGGAACTTGATGATTTAGATAAAATCGAAATAACTAAAACAAAAGGAGAGATTAAATCTAGTTATTCCACAATCTGGCTAATGACACATAACCCAGTAGATATACTGGCCATGCCATTAGTTAGAACTGTCAGAACTATAGATAGTCATACTGCTGTAGTTAGGGGTCCTAGACAGTGGACAGATAAATTAACTAACTCTAAAAAGCTAGAGCGCATTCCCTTTAATAAGCTTACTTTACAAGTATTTGGCGATAAAGCTAGACACTTCTCCCCAATGTCCCCTGGACATAAAAAGTTCTTACTTAAAATGGCGGAAGAAAAGAAATGGAATAGAGGCACTTCGTTAAATGTAATGAAGATTTCCATTAATGGCTCACCAGATAGGTTTAGTGCAACGGCCATGTTACGGCTCGCAAAGTAAACGTTTACGAAGTCTCGTTATTATACGAGAGATATATAATTTTAATTGATAAAAAAGGTTTTAACTATGTCGCAACCACAAAAATTTGCATCAGCTCGCCCAGGCACTATTTTGGATGAAAATTCATTATGGCTACAAGGTCAAGTTGCTAACAACCCAACTACTACTCACTCAGGCAACCCTAAAAAACCTGCGATGAAAGTATCGGTTAAAGATAACCAAGTTGAAATGACAGTGTTCACTAACGATGCCGGTGACACTAAAAATAAAGGCATGATTACAGTGCTCATGCCTATGGGTGACTTTGATACCATCCTAGGTTACGTAGGTGACGTATCTGCTGGTAGACTACCAAATGCATTCATGGTTCACTCAGGTAAAGTCTGGACACGTGAAGGTCTAACTGACAAACCAATTGAACTTGCCCGCACTAAAGTTGAAATCGATGACCATGGTCTGTTTATTCAAATTGGTGCTCGCAATCGTCCACAGCCTAAGTTCTACTTAGTACCTAGTGAAGGTATGAAATTAGGTACTATTGAAAATGGCCAAGAGCGTCCACTTAACCCAGTTGAAATCGCACGCGTACTGGGTCCTAAATATTCACAACGTATGTCGGCGCTAATTCAGTTAGTTGCTCACGATAACTATGAATCATGGCAAGACCGTAAGAAGCGTAAAGAAGCTGCTAAACATGGCGGTGGTGGTAATCAATGGGGCGGCCAAAAACAAGGCGGTGCTAATCAATGGGGTGGACAGCAACAGTCTAAACCTACCCCTCCACCAAGTAACGACTTCGATGACGATTTACCGTTCTAATAAAAATAAATGAAATAGTTAGATGAGCTACGGCTCATCTTCTATGTCTGCATCGAAAGATATTGAGACATATATTATTTAGTTGATGTAACTAAACTAAGGTTATAAAGATGACAATACAGTTCAAAAAGGACAACAAAAGAGTCATGTCTATCTTACTTACTAATAGAGAAGGTAAGAAGATGGATGCGCTGGAAGTTGACCTAGTAAAGATAGCAACTACAACAGTTGATTTAAATAAAGTGTTCAGTGAAATCAATGAATACTTTAAGACTCTACCACAAAGGGTCTGTGAAAAGATATTCGGGTTGTATGATGAAATACTAGAAATGGAGCTTGATGAGCTACCACAGATGAGAATGAAATGCATTGAGATATACGAATGTATCTATCTTGATGACATCATTGAAGTTGCTAATAAGTTAGATCTACCACACCCTGCAGTAAAAGATGAATATAATTACACCGATACTATTGACAATGGGATTAGTTATATTAAATCTGATTATCAGGACTTGGTACATTACATTCTGTGGCTTCGTCCACTAATTCCTGTTTTTGCACACATCGCAATACTGCACCCAAGATCAGGTCAAACTAAAGAAAAAGAAGAAATCGCACTGAGTGTTATCAACGGCACTGAGATTCTTCATCATCCAGCTTATGCAAGACTGGAGCGTTACATGGGTGTATTCTGTGAGAACATAGATTCCAAGATTACTTTTGCCCAAATCACTGAGGGTCAGAGTAGTGAAGATATGCTATCTAAATTTATTGCACTTAACATCGTGCGTAGATTAGCTTTCTTTAAGTTTGGTAAAGATGCTAATGGCGAGGCCAACAACGTAATCTCTAACATCTATAACTATACCACCAACAAAGCTGAGAACCTATGTAGTCCAGTTTCAGGCGTTGGGGTATTTCGACGTAAAGAGATGAAGTCAGCATCTGAAGATGGTCGTATTCGTGGTATTGACAGTAATTATTCTGCAACACAGAAAACGCCAGATGGCGATAGAATCTTAGCCAGTCTAGATATTTCAGATAAACGCTTAAAAGTGTTACATCGGATTGAGCCTAACTTAGACTTACAAAAAGTTATTGATCTATTTAAGTTTAATGTTGACAACGGTGCTTTTGTTAAAGAGCCTCTGTTTGTTCAATATGTCTTAAATGATTTAGTTAAAGCTCGAATGATAGTTGACATTACAAACGTAAAGTATCAAAGACTTTGGTTATTCACAGCAGCACAAGCGATCTTAGCACACTGGGAACTATATGACCTTGCCCTAATGGTGACAGGTCATCGTAAAACATTGCCTGTATCCATTTACTACAATAACTCTAAGAAGCTGTTGACTGATGATAGACGTGAGTTTCTTAAAGACAATTGGCCAAGCATCAAAGAAGAGAATGTTGCCATTAAAGCAGTTGACCTAATTGCTAGTAGTTGTTCCCACATGTCTTGGGAATTAGTTGCACCTAAGTGGTTATTAGATAAAGGTACCATGACCAAACAAGATTATGGTTACTTGACAGCTAAGACCATTAGGAATCAGGTCGCAGATTTATTTATCAAATTGCACGGTTTAGAAGTAGGAGATTATAAATGAATTACTTAAACAAACCAAACGTTAAACTAGAGATCACTGAGATTGGTGGCTTGCACAATCAGGTAGGGCGACCAGCCATTATCACAGAGGATGCCGGTGAAGCAATTAGTTCATTAAGTGGTCGTTTTAACAAAATCTCTAGAAGCACTCTAGGTGACATAGTTGAAAGTACAGCGCAACTTATGTCAGTTGATATGGGTGCGGATAGTCGTCGTGATGTCGATCTCACTATGGGTAATAAATTAGATGGTGCCAGCGATTGGCAAGATAAGCGCTGCCTATTTAGACTAACGTTAGAAAGACAAAGTTCTAGACATGGGTTCATCGATCATTACATCTATACTGGTTGGGCTGATCGTCCACTTAGCAATAGTGGTACTACAATTGATCCCGAAACTACTTTCGTCATTAACAATATCAACAAGCGAGTTCTAAGAAGCAATGCTCTAACTGGTGGCGATATTGTTGAACGTGAAACCAATCAAGTGATTCCAGATTTTAGTGGTTCTGGTCAGCACGGTAAAATGATTCGTCCATCGGACATTTTAGCTAAGGCTGAGTTGTCAATCTCTGAGAATGATGACTATGGTGAGTCACATGATCTTGACGTTATGATCATCGATTCTTCTGCACTTGGTAAGACACAAATGTCTAATCGAGTAAATCAATCTCCTTATGGGTATTCACACCGAATGTTCTCAGCTAAGGTAGGTGCTAAGAACTTAAATCAAAATAAGTTCGGTACTGGATTTGCTCAAGATAAAAGGTACCTTACACAAGAAATTGATGGGGAATCTGTTTACCGTGACATTGCTGAAAGTGAGATGTACGTACGTGCAAATAAACTTTGTGATGAAGCGCAGTATGATGACGATTATCTACGTGAGCTTATAGATCGAGAGTGTCAAAGTCTAGGCGATGCTGGTAACCTATTTACCTATCAGAATCTAGAAGATGTTTTTGGTGAAAGAGAACTTGACAACGCTACTCACTTAAATCCTGTAATCTCAGGTGAGCTGATCATGTCCCGTCCCGATACTTTAGCATGGGATGAAGGTAATGGTGTCAATGATGCAGATATGGTTCTTAGGGAAATAGGCACGATTCTTAAGAATGCAGTAATCGGCATTATGCATGATGTAAACCTAAGTCGAGCTGCCTTTATATACTCAAACAAAGGTGATGCACGTGACCCCAACCCTGGTATCTATGGCGGTAATGCAAAAGATGGTATTTGTGAGCGTGTACCTCTGGCAGCACATGAAGGCATTATGCAATCGGCAATTGCTACAGACACATCCGTTGATTTCATGGAGGCTGAAGATGAGTTGTACGGTCGATTAATTCGTGAAGTGATGTCCAATGTTACCAAAGGAGGCTCTAGACCACTTACGGTACAATTTGACATTGACTTTGAGAAAGATATTCGCATGGATATCACTTATGATAATTACCCAATTGCAATTATGACTGGTGCGGTTTTTATTGACTCAACTACCACTAACATGGTTACGACCAATACTACCAGTGAAGCTGCAATTATCACAGGGTTCAAAAACATGATCAATTCTATTGAAGATAATGTTGATGAATCTCACAACGTATCTCGCGGTGGACTTAAGCCTTTACATGGTAGAGGTTTACAAAGTACCAATAATAGTAATGATAGTACTTCTTCTTATGCAGGGAAGTTAAACCCACTAGATTTATAATTAGGAATAAAACATGAGCACAGACTTAACTAAGTATTACCAAAGTGCGCTAACCATGGCCAACTGTGTCACAAAAGAAAACGGTTTGGTAATAGCAGCGTACAAAGTTGATGATAAAGAAATACCGTTTATGGTAGATGGTGGCACTAAGTTCGTCAGAGTACCAATCTTTGACAAAGAAGTTGTTTTAGATGACCCAGATAATACAACTGTATTCCATACACTATCCGAGTCATTATCGCGTGACAAAGATTCAGTTATGTTAACCGTGTTTAAGAAAGCAGCAAATCAATTCGCCAACATGCGTGTAATTGAAATTGCTAAGTGGCTTGCAGATGCTAAGATGCGTGGTGAGAAATTCTCACCTACGCTAAGTAAGGAACTTGAGTTTCTAGATGATCTAAAAGCAGGTCACATTAAAGACTTGAAGAACATCACTGATTGGTTCTTACAAAACATCTCAGCCATTGATAAGCGCTTAATTAACTTTGTTACTAAACGTCGCGATGAAGTAGATGGCGTCACTTACCAGTGTGTTGCGCGTGCTGTTTATTCTCATGACGTCGAGAATGACAAAGAGAAGCACCTATTTGATATTCCAGTAGGTTCTAAAGTAGCGCGTTCTGTACTGTATAAGTTATTTGATTATCTTCTAAAAGATATCACTGACCCATCTGTACACATGTACAAAACCAATCAAGACGTTGCACCTAGTTGGTATGCTACAACCAAGGCATTTGCTGAGTTCCATCGTCATCTGAATCGTATCTGTGTTTTAGCCGAAAACATCGAAGATGCACCGGTAACAATTGATTTATCATTTGAAGAATTTGATGGTGACTTACTTAAGTTCCGTTCTCAAGTTCCAGTTAATGTTTATTGTCAAGGTACCACCGATGAAATCGAAGCTAAGGCTAAAGAGATCGAAGAAAAGGAACGTGCACGGCGCACAGTTAATGATGGTACTAAGATATCTGTAGCTAAAGCTAATCGCCATGGCAATCAAGCTGAAGAGCAAACTACCTCTAGTGTAAACAGCGCTTTCCGTCAGCAACAATACGGACCGAGTGCAATGCAAGGTGATTTGAATCAGGTAGGTATCAACAACCGACATACAGCTTCACAGCCGATAGGTTCGGTTAATTCGCTACTAGGTAGTCAACGGGGTATGTTGGGCAGTCAATCAAATGGTCTGGGTTTAGGTCAGCAACAACAAGGTTTGGGTCTGGGTGCAAGTCAACGACCTCAACTGGGTTCTACCACACCAGGCATTACCTCGAATCGATTCAGTGGGGTTCCAGCTAGAAAACGCTTATAGAAGTGAAACATAAAAGGGGTCATTAGACCCCTCTTTATTTTTTTACATTTGTAATAGTTGCTTTACATATCCAACATCTGGTATGTATATATTATCTTTAAGCTTAGACGTGTCCATTGGATCGTCTATGTCATTAATTAGAAGGCAGATTTCAAACAGATCCATACTGACACCCAATTCGGTCAGCAGTCCATAGAAATTATTTTTATAGACGTTAAGTTGTTCTGGCGTTGGAGTGGCAGGTACGGTTTTATCGTGTTTGAGTATGACTTTCTTTAAATGTTTCATTATCTTTTTTCCGGGTTGTTAATATGCAAGTTGAAGGAATTGAAAACAGTATCTTTTATAAGATCAAGAACCAAATGTCCTTTAGGGAGATAGGTACTTTAAACGACCTAAATCCATGGACCTTAGTTAACTCGGGTGCACGTAACTACATGTTCCCAAACATGGTAGCACAGACACCTGTATTCTCGGGCACAACACCTAAAAGAGTCATTACTGGCGTTGAAGGTGTTTACGGCAAAGGTACAATAAAAGTAGCGATGCCTATCAAGGGTCGTGTAACTCACATTATTAGAAAGTTTGGTAATAGTGGGTTAAATAACACGGCCATTGTAGATGAAAATCCACTATCACATATTGTCTACATGGATCCAGACAGAATGATGGAAAGTAATGAGAAAGTTTTAGACTTACTTGAACTTCCAGCGTTTTGTCAAAAGCATCCAGATTTTGGATTTCGTTTCGACTACATTGATCATGGTATTGAAGTTGGTACGACCATTCCAGAGGGCACTGTAATTGCAAAATCACCTAACTGGCACCCTGAGTTAGATCAATACAATATCAGTGTCAAAACTTATGTCTGTAATGTATCTTTCCCTGGGGTAACCGAAGATGGTTATATGGTTGCACAGGAGTGGATCGACAAGTTAGAAACTAGCATTATGGGTAACCGTAGATTTGGTTGCGGTAAGAACAGTTACTTGCTACCGATACACGGCACTGAGAAGAATCCTAAGGTCATTCCAGATATAGGTGAACATGTAGATGAAACTGGTCTATTAGTTGCTACACGTCAATATGACGAGCTTTTAGCCCCCATCGACATGCTTAATCGTAATATGCGTCGAGTTGACCCTAACTACGATGACCCTGTATATATCCCACCCAATGCTAAAGTAACCGACATCGATATCTATCGCGGTAACGATAAAGACATTATCTATCAAGGAGGTGCTGATCAATTAGAGAAGTACTATAATTCAACTAAGCTTTATTATGAGCAGCTAGTTGATATTGAGAGACATGCCATTAAGAATCGTTATCAAATTGGTGTTGCGCTTAACAATGCGATTACACACGCCAGACTTTGGTTAGGTAATTACTCAGCACGTGGTATTCGTTCATGGCGCGGTACACCTATATTACCATGGGAGCTAAACGTTAAGTACGAGAAACGTCAGAAGCTAACCATTGGCTCTAAAGTTACTGGTCAACACGGTAACAAAGGTGTTATCTGTGGTATCTTACCTCGTGAGAAAATGCCACAAAACATCTACGGTCAATATGCAGATATGGCAATGGATGGCGATTCTAATGCTAAGCGTATGAACGTAGGTGCTGCCTTTGAACCATATACCACAGGATACTTAGATCAAACTAAGAGAATGTGTAAGCAGTACTTAGCTGAGGGTAATGTTGATGCAGCTGTTAATTATTACAGTGAAATCATAAGTCGTTTATCCAAGACTCACGGGGACATGCTCAAAGAGTGTCCTGATATAGAACATGAGATGAATATGTTCTTACGTGATGGTGATCATGAAGAGTTATTGTTGCCGCCTACCGATGATCACATCGGCTTTATAGGCATTGAGCTTGCTAAAGAGTTTGATCCTTTAAGATACGGTCCAGTTCGTTATATAGATGAACAAGGTAATAAACATGTTACTCTAGACCCCGTACTAATCAGTTCAATCGACGTTTATGTTGTTGAGAAATTAGGACATGATTACAGTGCGGTATCAACAGCTAAGCGTCAACACTTTGGCTTATTAGCCAAGCCAGGTGCGGCTAGTCGTTACGCAAGTCCAGTACGTGAGAAACCTAATAAGTTTATAGGTGAAGCTGAGGGTCGATTGATTAACTATGTTGCAGGTCCTGAGATTACAGGCAGAATCATTAATAGACCTAGTGATCCAATTGCAACACAGTCTTTAATCGAAACTATAGTGACTGCGGAACAACCAACCAATATCGAACAGGCTATTGATTACAGTGTGGTCAAACCTAACGGTAACCGAGCAAGGCAACTTATGTCAAATATACATTACTGTGATGGCTTAGTATTTAAGCGAGATCCAGTGGGTGAGTTTGATGGTTCAAGTGTCGTTACATTAGCTAAGAATCTACAGGAGTGATGCGATGTTAAAATTTGATACTTTAAAAGTGAGTGAAATAGCTCAACTTGAAAAGGATGATGTTTGGGCTAGATTCAATGATCATCGTAAGTACAACTTAGAATTTGCCGATGGTGTCATGGAAGGAGTTCGCGGCCGTGAAATCTTGGTTAGTTGGTATCCTTGGTGGTTGGCTAGAAATATCAATAAATGTAAATTAATTACCAAAGAGCTTTTCTTAAACGAGCGCTTTAGAAAAGGCACAATGACTCGCATCTATGAAAAAGCAGCTTTCTTCTTCATCAATCGTTTTAACTTAAATGCCGAAGTAATAGGTCAGGAGTTAAAGGGTGAGATGAATAAGTTTAAGACTGACACCGAAGGTGGTTGGGGTAGATACGTTACTACCCTAAATGCTGATGACTATCTAGCCGTTATTAATCACCCAGGTGTTAGAGATGCTGTTGAAGAGCTTCAATCAGTTGACTTTAGTAAACACGTTAATCTACTAAACGCAGAACACCACGTCAATAAGGCTCAGCGTAAGGTAGAAAAGATCTTAACCTCGGATGATGAGTCCCTACAAGGTACTCGTCTATATGAACTTACTCGCTCAGGGCAGGTTGATAAGGTTCAGGTTATTAAACAAGTTTGCTGTGTAGGCATGTGCTGTGATATTAATTCACGTATCTTTAAGATACCAGTAGTTAACTCATATGCACTAGGCATGCGTGACCATTATAGTTTCTTAATTGAATCTCGTTCTAGTTCACGTGCACTAGCTTACCAGAAGTCACCTTTAGAAGCGGTTGAGTATGCTAACCGTGAGTTCCAGATTCTAACCGATAGTCTTTGTAACTTACATCGTCATGAGGATTGTGGTACTACAACTACAATCCCTTGGATGATTGAGAAGCAAGACCTTAAAGTGATGAATGGTTTGTACTATTGCTTCAAACCTAATCAAGGTGGATTCGATGATTACATTAGACCTACTGACGATCACTTGATAGGTAAAACAGTTTGGCTTAGAACTACACTTACTTGTCAGCACGCTGATGAGAATGGTGTTTGTGAAACTTGCTTTGGTCGTCTAGGCATGCAGGTACCTAATGGTACTAATTTAGGTCATGCATCTATAGTGGTATTAGGTAGTAATGCAGCACAAAAGGTATTATCACTGAAGCACGTTGAGGGATCTGCAAACTCTATGAAGATTGTATTCCCTGAAGACGTACAGCGTTGGTTGTATGCTGCATCTGAAGAAAGTAACATCTATATTAACTCACCTGAGAAAGGGGGTAATTTGAAGTTACTTATCAAGCAGGAGTATTTACCTAACATCGGTTTCATTGAAACGACGGACATTTGTCGTCTAGAACCAAGTATGATTTCTAAGGTTCAAAAGATGACGATTGAAATCATTGACTCTGATGGTGACGTTGACACACTACCTATTGATATTCAAGTTGCTGCAAGAGATAGTTACTTAACGATGCATATGTTAGCATACGCAAAGCGGAAAGGTTACAATCGAAGAGCCGATGGTCACATCGAAATCGATCTAAGTGATTGGGATTATGATTTCCCTGCGCTTGAAGTACCTAGACGTCAAGCCAGTATGTTAGATTTCTTAGCTGAAATTAAAGCTGAGATTCAAAACAGAGCCGGTAGCGATAAGCTTAAAGAAGATATCACACCCTCTTACTTATCTGCAGTACTTAGACAGTTCAGTGACTTAGTCATGAAACAGTTTAACATTAACCTAACCCACTTAGCAACCATACTTAGATCAACAATGGCAGTGGACCCTAAATCGAAAGATTATAGAATTCCTAATGACATTGAAGATGCAAGTTTTGCTAAATATCGCGACATCGTATTTGGTCGTAACATCGCCACTTCGTTATCTTATCAGGAAATTACTGGATTCTTATATAACGAGAATTCATTCCGCAAGGATAACAAAATGGTACATCCACATGATGCAGCTATCTTTGGCGATATCTAAATAAAGTTGAGGACTTCGGTCCTCTTTTATTTTTTGTATCATTGTACATTACTCGATAATAATGTGTAACAGTATATTAAGTGCCTAAGTTTTAACATTAGGCATTATGCCGCATTTGGGAGAGTAAAAATGTCTTGTACTATCGAGATGTATCCTACGTTCTTTAAGGTAAGAGCAATACAGCCAATTATGTATGCTGCGTTGCGTAGCTTTTTAGATAGTAAGGTAGAAAAAAGCCTCGAGAAAGTTCGAGGCAAGATGCGTAAGGTAAATAAGTACATCTATGTCTTTAAAAATAAGAAGGCAATGGAGTACCACATACACATCAATCATTACAAGGAATTCATGGATTGTCTTAAACGACATGAGTTAAATCTCAAGAAGATTAAGATAGTTAATAAGCGGGTTCACACAGGAGATAAAATAGATCACGTATTCAACCCATCTTTCACACCAAGAGTTGATGAGAAGATAAACCAAGAAAGTGTTATCTCTACTATGTTAGATGAAGGGCCTATAAAGGTAGGTTCATTATCGATGGGTGGCGGCAAGACATTCTGTAGTTGTTACTCAGCTTACCTCTATGGCGAGAAGTTAGGCATTCAAGTATTAAAAAGATATTTGGATAAATGGGTATCTGATGTTCATGAGTTATATCAGGTTGAGGAAGAGGACCTGATGATTATAGACTCAGGTCAAGCTCTTAATAAAGCACTTAAGATGGCAGATGAGGGCGAATTACCTAAGTTTAAGGTTTGTATATTTACAACCAGCGTTCTTTATAACTATATTAAGGATTACGGTGAAACTAACTTTAAAGGTAAGCCTAAGTGGAAAGTACCACCTTATAAGATCTATGAAGCTTTAGGCATTGGCTTTAGAATAGTCGATGAGGTGCACCAACACTTTCATCAGAACTTTATAGTTGAAGTAAATACCAGTGTTAAGAAGTCGGTTTTACTATCTGCAACTTTAATTTCATCTGATAAATTTAGAAATGATCTTTACAATACTTTATACCCTGAAAAGGATAGAAGTACTGGTGGATTCATGCCTAAATATACTCACGTTAAGTCTTTACAATATCCGATGGATAAAGCGACTAAGGTTAATTACGTCTCTGCTAACGGCGGCTATTCACACATCATGTTTGAAAAGTCATTACAGAGAAATAAAGCTGTATTTGCCAGATACTTAGATATGTTAAGTTTCTCAGTAGCTAAAGACTTTGTGGCTAAAGATAAGGAAGATAGTAAATGTCTTGTTTTCTGTTCTTTGGTTGAAGTGTGTGATAAGTTAGTTGAACACCTTAAAGACCTGTATCCAGACCTTAAGATAGCGAGATATACTTCAGATGACCCATATGAGGTTGTCATTGAAAGTGATATCATTGTTTCTACTTTAGGTTCTGCTGGTACTGCATTAGACATACCTAATCTACTAACTTGCATTATGTCAGTTGGCCTAAGTGCACCACAGGCTAACCTACAGGCATTTGGTCGTCTACGTGATCTTAATAAAAAGTTTGGCACTGAAGTTACCTTTGTTTATTTCTCTTGTTATCACATAGATAAACATATGGAATATGAAAGACAGAAACGTGTCTTACTTAACCCTAAAACCAAATCCTTTGAGAAAGAGTTTTATCCGGTTAAGATCTAATGTAAACATAAGAGAGGAGCATCGCGCTCCTCTCTTTATTTTTTTGCTTTATTCTAGACCATCTTCAAGTTGGTCGGTTAGCTCATCAAGCTTACTTGACTCATTCATCATAAGTCTTCTAGCTATTCTGAAATAAGTTTCTTTTCTACTATATTCCAGATCTAGGAACTGCTCTGAATTTAAGTCGAAGTGTTTGGCAATCTTTAAATCGACAAACCGAGTTAAGATCATCTCTTCTTCACCTAATGTATCTACCAAGTCCTCACTTGTCATCATCACATCGACACCGTGACCTCTACCATCTAAAGCATTTAACTTAAACGTGCTATTAAATATAAAGTACTTGAGTCTTTGTCTGACGTGTGCATTGTTGTGATACTCTTTCTTTAGGCGAAATCGAGCAATATCAGATATGATCTTAGATAACTTGATGTCGTTACCAAAGATAGGGTCATGGACCCTAGTCTTTATACACTTGTCAATTTCTATTGGGTATTTTTCGTTTGGTGCCAGGCTCTTCTCATACCCATAACGACGAAAAAAAGCATAGATACATCCAATGGCAATAGATAAGATTTAGCTTCGCCACCATACGTTGATCCACACTCCGGACAAGCATCATTGTGTATACCGATATCTACCAGATTGCACTGTGAAACAAACTTATCGATAGCTTTAGTAAACTTAGAAGCTGATTCGTCATCGGACATGTCAGTTAATATTTCAATTAACTCAGCCTTACCTTCTGGCGTATTAGTACCAACCACAATGTTCTCAGTTTCTAAATCATCTGAGACAATTTCAAAACTTGCGATGAATGGTAGGTAGTTTCTAAGTTGAGCCAGCTCCAAGTTATCTGCGATTTGCTGCTCTTTCGCCTGTACAGATAGTTTAGACGAGAACGTCTTATCAATTGAAGTTGCAATGTCATCTAACCAAACACGATACGCAACTGCTTTTTGCTCGGTAGTTGCTAACTTAAAGTTAAACTTAATTGAACCTATGGTAACACTATCGTCAGATTTAACGATGCCCTTTTGATAATTTAAAACATCTTCTAACTTACGCTTAGTATTAACTAAAGACATGAACTTGAGTTGATCATCACTTAGTCTGTCTTTATTGAAAGTCCAGATATTGTTAAATTTGATCAGGCCCTTACGAACGTGGTCACATTCGCGTTCGTGACTTTCACCATCTTCACCATCTTCAGTAATTTTAACACCAAAGTACTTAGACATACAAGGTAGTTCAAATGGGTGACCTTCAGGATACATTGTCTGTAATAAGAATATACGAATTGTACTTAAGTCCAGATCAACGATGTGATCAACGATATCACGATTACTCACACCTTCAACGTTATGTGTAACTATTAGATCTCGTAGCATCTCTAAGAAGATGTAATCCGCCACTGAAGATTTAAGTAAAGTGGAGATACCCATGGTTTCTCTAGCAACTTTGATTTCTTCCAATGAAGCGGCGCGCAGCAAGTTTACATAATCACGAACGCGATATTTCTTAATTCTAATTACAAACCCAGAATGCATTAACGGGATATCTATTTTACTGATAGAGTTATTCCAAGCGCTGGTACGTAACTTATCTTTAATCCCACGCGCACCAATCTCAACTCCATTTTCCTTATCCACTAATACGTTAACGCGCTTGCCAGCAGATTTAGCTGAATCTCTAATTGCAGAAGAAGATTCAAACATAGTGTAAATAGCAGCTATAAAGCTAGTTCTTTCACGCTCATCTGGGAAGCGTTCATACAACTGCTTGGTTAGCTCACTATCACCATTATCGAATTCTTCTAGAATTTCAGGGTGGGTCGGTACGAGGTTTAGTGGTGAGATTTCACTATCAACTTCAACTTCGATGAAACTATCTTTCGCATCCGACAGATCAGCTTCACTATCGAAAGGCTTTCCTATTGTAAATGGTTCATTGCTCACTATAGTTCTCCAAGTAAGTCGTATGTTTGTTTTAACTCTGCATTGCGCATCTGTTTGAAGTGATCTATCGCAGAGTTAAGTTTATATGTTTCGGACAGGTACTTTTGATTAGCTGCACCAAAGTCTTTAACATTTGAAAGAATTGAATCAATTTTAGATTTAACGCCTTGCGTATTTCTTCTTTTTGTTTCTACAGAGCGATTCATCTTATTGATGTTGTTGTTAATTTGGCGAAGATTGGATTTACCTGTCGAATCTAAGTTACTAGAGTTAATAACCTTGACTCTATCTTCAATGCCTTTTATACAGTTATCGAAATTATCAATAACGTTTGTAAGCTTCACATCTAGTTCATGTGCAGATGATTTCATTTCAGCAACCTGCTCACGTACTAGCTCATTTAGTTCTTCTGTTCGATCCAGTAACATAACCGGCTCCTTAGTTATAATATAAAACATATCTATCATATAAATTCACTCATAGGTATGAATATACACACATTTAGGAGCTTTGTGATGAGCAGCACTGAAAACTTTTTTAACTACATTGAATCTATTAAGGGTCCAGAAGTTAGAGCATTGACTGAAGAAATTATCGAATTCATAATTGAGAATATAGATGAAGCTAGAGTAGACATTATTCACAATGCCTTAGCTAAAGTTAATTCTACACCACCAGAAGCGATGTCTGGTGAGATCTATTATGCAATTGCCGAAATGTGCGCTCATTACTTATCTCAATTTGGCATTTTAATTGCTGATGAACAAATCATGGCTGAGAACTATTTTGTTCTTTACGAAGCACTTAGATTAGTCCATGAAATCTATACAACGAATCAACCTCAAGACATTATCGGTATCTTAGAATCGGATGATAGCTCACATGAGATCATAATCGAATGTATGGCTGTTTTGGGTGAGCGACCTGAAGATTACTGGTGTGAAATCATAGATGACGTTTCAGATGAAACCATCACAAGACTCATAAAGAGACATCGACAAATAGAAGATGAAGAAGTTTCTGAAGAAGTAGAACTTCCGGTTGATCTTTTAGAGCAAGTCAGAACTGAGACGCCGCTCATAATGGCGATTATTGACAATCAAATTACTAACATTGAACAACTCGCTGGTTACATGGGTGATGTGGAAGCGCTCGAGGATAGCGCTGAGCAGGTCTTGCATTTAGTTATTGCAACTCATAACCTAAAGTTAGAAAATCGCTTAGAGGCAATTAAGAAGCTTGTGGAAGATGGTTTCGTGAATTTCAGTAAAGTAATTAGATTAACTCAACAGCTTGAATCATATCCTTGGTAAGTAACAATGGCTAAATTTAAATATCTCAATAGACAATTAAGATCTGCAACTACCAGTGACCCGGTCGTTAGGATCAACAGAATTAATGTAAGTAGTGAAAGTTTGGTATCAGGTATATATAAGCCTATTTCAGACATGCTATCTAAAGCTCTTGGTTCTAAAAATGTTGATCTTAAGAAGTTAGAAAGTGCAAGCTCCAGTAAACTAGCTCAGCTACTTAAGAAGACAATTCTTAGTAAAGAATGGTTAGCTGAAAATGGTGACACTGAACTTAGTTTTAATCCGGAGACATTGCCGCTGGTAATGTTGGTAAATGACTTTGATAGTTATAAGTCAGGTTTAAACAAGGGAATAAAACCTCTTGTCGATACTGTATCTAAAGTAGATTCACTTTGGAAAAAGTACACTAGTAACTTAAAGCTATACATCGATAAGCTCTGGAGCGATGATGATGATTTCGATTGGGATTTCGAAGCTGATAAATATTCAGAAGAATATCTAGCTGAACTGAAGAAAATTTTTAATGGGGCTAAAGATTTTAACTTTAAAATCAATGAACGAGTTCTAGTTAGTGTAAGTTATGGTGACTTTGATTTTACTGTAAAAGTTGAAATTATAGATGATGAAAGTGTATCTATAAAAGCTAAGGACTTTTCGGAATTTCTAACTAAGAACATTATCAGTAGTAACTTAGTAACTAATGAGCACATTTCCTTTGGTACTGCATATTTTGATGCGGTTGAGTCATTTTCTAACACAAGTGAATTCGATGAATGGCCAGGTGAAATCAAAGACCTAGTTTTCACTGAAGCAATTCGGACACTTAAAGAAGGTGATATGTTTGATAAGTTAATGTTCGATAATCCAATTCACGTAAATGAGCAGATTGCCAAAATTACAGATAAATTTTACAACCCAAAATAAAAGTGAATGCAATGAAAATAAATAATTTAGCAAAGGGAATTAGAGCGGCAACTGAATCCGCTGCAGTTCCAACTGAAAAATTACCATATACCGGTGAAGATCAAATTTCATTTGAAGGCTTCTTTGGTGATATGTTTGACAAGCTGTTAGGCAAGTCGCTTAAAAACGTTAAGGATCTGAAAACTGATGTACACGGCAAAAAAGTTCTTAGCTTAATCAATAAAACCATTGCCAATAAAAAATGGTTTGAAGAAAATCCAGCTAAAGAATTTGAAATTACTAATGATGAATTTCCATTGGCGTTTTTATTCCTTGAAGCAGATTCAGGTAAAGCACTTCGTGAATTTAAAAGCTTCTTAAATAAAGAAGTGTATGGATACATCGAAGAGGTTTCAACCAAAATTGCCAAGCTTGAGGATGAGATATCTTCACGAGATGGTGACTTCGAAGAAGGTACCGATGAACTTCGCAAGTACGTAAGTGACAGCGTCGAGAAGTTAGATAAGGCATGGGGTGAGATCAAACCTAAAGAAGCTAAATTTAATGATGGTTTGACTATTGTCATTGAAGCTGAAAAAGACAGCAATGGTAAGTCTACTAGAAATCTTAAAGTGGATCATACTTTCAATAAAGATGCTGTTACCGTTAAACCAGAGCAGTTACATGCGTTTTTTGTTGCTATGTCAAGCGTAGCTTCTAATTTTAATATTTACGCCTTCGATGTCGCCTATGGCTGCTTAGATTGGATTCAAAGATCTACTCTAGCAGATGAGTTACCAAATGCACATCAGGGTCTTATTGATGAGTTCGGTACTCATGATGTTGACTTTGTTAAGGTTGAAAATGAAATAGAGCTGAAGAAAGGAGACAAGTCTGTATTTGCTCCGCTTCTAGATAAAGCTTATAATCAAGCATCTGTATCTACGGAAGGTTTCTTTGGTGATCTAGTCAATGCAATTCGAGGGATTGGTAAGTTGGAGCTAGATCAAGATGACGATGCTCATAGGTACGGTCATGAATTTGAACGTATCTTCAAAAAGACACTCCTTAATCCTAATTGGAGAAAAGACAATGAGGGAAAGGAAGTTTTGGCGAGCACAAAGCAATTTTCACCTGCATTTCTATTAGATGGTGACGTTGAAAAGAATCTAAATGATTATTACAATTGGGTTCAAAAGTTCAACAAAGTTGTGAACAATAAGATAAACTCTCTAGTTGCGCTTGAAGAGGAAATGGTAAAAGACTTCGATGAAACCTGTAAGTCACCATGGGACTCAAATGAGTATGGTGAGGAGAAAGTTACATTTGAAGAAAGGTGGCTACCTAAGCTTGAAAAAGCGTGGAACTCCATCCCTGTCATTAAAGATAAGTACAAAGACATCTTTGAGATTCAGGTCATTATCTCATCTAAGCAACACAGTCCAAAGATCAATTACGAGGCTAAGTGGCTTCGGGATGTAAACGTTAAGGTCAATGGTGATTCAATCGTTAAGTTTGTAGAAGGTCTACAAAAAGCACCACTTTACAAAGACTATGGTTACTGGCCGTGGATACTTGATCCAGAAACACATCTTGAGTTCTCTGGCTATTGGCTAGATTCTGATATTAATATCTTTGGTAAACATAAAGACGACGAAGGCCTTAGAGTTAGTGATGTTGCCAGTTATTTTGTGAATGTTAATCAGAATATTCTCACGGGTAAAGACATTGTGTCTATGTATGCTCGCCCAAATAACACACTCATCACTTTAATCGATAGGGTATTTAACGGTAAAGATGATGATGAAGTTTCCACTGAGGGCTTTGTTGGTGATTTTATCATCAAACGTTTAACGGGTGGCATGCCTGCTAACTTCGCTGAGTACGCTATTGACTCCACCAATCGACCTATGCATAGATTCGTTAAGCATATGGAAAATACAATCTTCAGAGATGCTTGGGTTGAAGCTAATGGTAAGCGTGATGTTGAAGTAACTTATGGTCAGTTCCCATTTGCAACTATCATCGATTCTGATGACGTCGTTCAATCGTTCGTCGATTACTACAACACGATGATCAATGGAATTAAACCATTGGTTAAGCAACTGGATGAAATCATCAAGTTAGAGCACCTCATCACCAAAGACGTTGATCCTCTGAATAAAGCCAGTTACGACAAATACAACAAGATGCACCAAGATGCGTTTAAGCGCCTACGTGGTATCAGTTATACTTATCGCAATCGAATCAAGGTAAGTATCGAACCTGATTATAAAAATCGTTTATTTAAGATTAGCTCTAAGGTATTGGAGCCTAATAAGAAGGTTTTATTGTCACCTGAAAAAATTGCTAAATTTGCAAGGTTGGGTTGCGTTAACATTACTGAAAACTACAACTTCATCCTATACGCCGATTTAGTCATGCGCCCTAGCTATCAGATGATTTGGTCTGTAGATAAAAGTCCTGATCCAGATCACGGCTATGGTGCTATGGTGAGTCTTGATTTTAAAACATCAGAACTTGCTAATAAGTTCCTATGGGGTGCCAACGGTGCGTTTGTTAATAGTAACCAGTGGGACATCGATGACTCAGGATTGGGTGTTGGTCGTGAGTTAATTACTCTACTGGAAAAAGCGTTTAATTAAAACTTAAAAGGGGGTTAATTAACCCCCTTAACTTAAAGTGAAGATTATGGTTTTAACTATAGATAGATTTAATTATTTTCTCTTGGGTTTAACTCAAGGGAACTATAAGTGGAAAACTTGGATCCTTTCATGTTTTTCTAAGCACAAAACCTTACCTCTAGAAGAAGGCCTTAAAAAAGACCTAGCTAGAATCAAGGATGGTGTGTATGAGACAGATGAGAGTAATTATCCATATAGACTTTACGATAACAATGGTACTTGGTGTTTCATTAATCCGGTAGATGGTAATCCTGTCAATATCGAAAATGCGAAAACTAATGCGCCACTGTTGCTACCTGAGGAGTCCATGTCTGTTGCCGCAGGTATCATTCCAAACATTAAAGAAGATACGGTGACTACAGTTGGTCGCTTACTTACCAATCAGTTACTATCCGTATTTCCGTTTGGTGATCGATTACCTTTTCTAAATAAAAAGATCTCTTACTCTGCGTTTGAAGATCACATCGTTTCTATCTTTAAGGATGAACCTGAGAACGAAGAAGACAGAGATCCCAGTGTAATCTATCCTTACATGATGGATAAGTATTACATGGGTGCCGGTATGATGGACGGCCTTAACGTTGTCTCTGTAACGTCTGCAACTCGCAGACTTATGACGCCTTGTCCTGCAGCCATTAAACTTCGTGATGAGCTTTATGAGAAGCATAAAGATGAGCTACATGATAGAAACGTTATTGCTGCCATCTGGGAACAAATTTCTGAAGTTGACCGTAAATGGATTGAAGAGGACATTGGCGAGGGCTTCGTTCAAGCTGGTAAGTATATAGACGTTGTACGTAGACGACTGTTCTATATGTTTGGTGATGAAGAGAAATTCGATGGTTCCGGTATTGACTTCATTAAACAATCACTACAAGAAGGTTGGGACATCTCTAAGTTAGCGACCATGGCTAACTCATCACGTGATGGTTCTTATAACCGTGGCGCACTTACTGCACTCGGTGGGGTAATCGCTAAGAACATCATTCGTTCATCAACTGGTGTTAGTGTCATTGAAGAAGATTGTGGAACTAAGATTGGTCTTAAGCAAACTATGTTCCCTAATATAGCAAGACAATACTTAGGTAACTACATAATCGTTGATGGTGAGGGGATGCAACTTACACGTGAGAATTTAGAAGCGTATACCGATCAAAAAGTAGAGTTGAGATCTCCGGGTTACTGTGCTTCACATTCAGGTAACTACTGTGTTAAGTGTGTAGGTGAATTTATTCGGGGTCGTGAATCTGCTATGGTAATGGAGCAAGGTGCGGTGGGTACGACCCAGATGCTTTGGTTCATGTCTAAGATGCACGGTAATGCCCTTAAATTAGTTAGTCACGAACCTAGACAAATATTCGGATAGATAACCATATATAGTTATCATATGTACAACTGTACATAAACGAATTGAATTTTTAACATGTTAATTAAATAAGGAAGACTAAAATGTCAACACCTGAACAGTTACAAGCACGCGAAGATGCGATGATTGCCTTTGCTGGCGTTGTAAAGAGCAAGCTTGATGAAGTTGCTGCATTGGCTCAAAACACCGATGCGTCTACACTTGAAGGTCAAACTTTAACGCAGATTACTGCATCACTTAAGTCACTTTTCCAAGGTGCTACAACTGACACAACTGCTGATATCAAAGCTATCGCTGAGAAAGCGGCTGCTGATCTATTAGCACTAACTAAAGCTGACGTTGACCTTGGCTCAGTTGTCAATGCTGGCTTCGTTGATACTTCAGCTGAAGCTAACTACGCAGACACTGTTGCTAACATTTACACAGACCCTAAAGCGGTTTGGGCGATCGTTAACAAACATTGGGCTAACGTAGCTGGTACTGCACCTGAAGTACTTAACACAATCAACGAAGTTGCTGCGGCTATCCAGAATAACCAAGGTACTATTCAATCACTTGAAACAATCGCTGCTTCTAAAGCATCGACTCAAGACCTTACTGATGCTGTTACGGCACTACAAGGTCAGATCACTGGTTTGATCGCAACTGATGCTGAAGCTTTTGCTAGTACTGCAACTGATAAAGTGTTAAGCGTGAAACAAACTCACGATGCTATCGATGCCAAAATTGCAACTGCAATTGCAAGTGAAGTAACTACTGAAACTTCGGTATTTGCACAGATGTCAGCAATCGTTGATCCTGCACCTGCTCAATAATTAGCAAACGGCGCACATTTAGGAGGTAGTCTTCGGACTACCTCTTTTATGTTATGATAGATATTTTTTACAACAGGGTTAGAATAGATCATGGATCCATTAACACAAGAAAGACAAAACCGAGAAGCTGCGATGTTAGAGTTTGCCACCAAGGTAAGAAAGATCGTGGACGATATGGGGTTAAGTACCAAAGAAGTTTATGTTGGTTATACACCACCTGCAAGTGATTCTAAATATGAAGTATGGGCAATGCCCGTCGACACGGATAAGGCCGTCATACACGTTAAATCAGTAAGTGGTGAAGTTGTGACGTGGTTAGAGGTTGGTGGTAGAACTAGATACAATATGTCAGACTTAGCCATCTCTATGGGTGAGCGAAAATTGAAAGTTGGTAGCGTTGACTATAACCAAAAAACTGTAATACTAACTGGCACCGGCATCGCTGGCTTTCACTCCATAGTTTTACCGGGCCCAGCACAAAATCGAGCGCAGCCGAATAAAGTTTATGTGGATGAGTCACTAACTAGATTCACAGATACAGTAAACGGTAAGACATATACGCTGGCAGCTATGCTCAAGAGTAAACTTAGTGACTTCTATATCACATCTAACTCTGTAATTCTGGCTGTTGAGAGCGGTGTGGATCTAAGTAGCTATGAATATGACATTGCTATAAAGTTTTTAGAATAAGGACTTGTGTATGAGCGTCAGGTTTAAATATAGAGGGTCCGATGTTACCGATAAACGAGGTGCTGTCGTTTGTTGTGTTAAGAGCGGTAGCAATTTAATCTTCTATAGCAGTGGCTTTAGAATGCCAAGTGGTAATGATGTAGCGCCCGTTACCGATGGTGAAGTTGCATATGTTGAAAATGTAATTAATGGACCTTGGCTAGGACCTAGAGAGATTCTAGCAAGGGAACTATCCAAGGCTGCTGATCTTGGATTAAGGAGAATGGATGATCCAGAAAATTCTCTTTATAGAGTTAAGTTGTTTGAGGCTGCTAAGTTTTTTAAATCTAAAAGATATAAAACTAACTTGGTACCGGATATCATTGCGGCTTATGCAGATACTCGTAAGCTCAAACCTAAGGAAGCTACTTTACAGATACTTGAGCAAGAAGAAGACTTTAACTTAAGGGTTGAGGAACTAACCCACATTAAAGTATTTGCTTTAGATGATTATCGATATCTTGGAGAGAATGAGATTTTCATTAAGCATGAAAGCTATTTGAGACACGTTGAGGAGTTAGTCAATTTTTTCCTCTCATAAGGATGTTTACGTCACGAATAGCTCAATGGAAGCGTATTGCTAGGTCAGGATATCTTTGGTTGTTGTATTGGTTCAGACCGTAATGGGAGAGGGGTTATCCCTCTCTTATGCCGTTAAATGGAATTGATTTCATGCATATATTCTTCTTGCAAGATAAATCAAATGGAATTAACTAATGAGGCAACTAATCGCAAAATGTTCCAGCAATGACTTTTTACTGGAGATTGACTTAACTAGTAAAAGTGTGGAAGCCAGTTGGTATGGTAGTGATAGTATCGATGAGATGTACACCAGTAAAATTTTAAGAGTAGAGACTTTATTAGAGAACAATAAATTAGATTTAAAGTCCCTAAAAAACATATTCGATAGAGAGGAAGTTAACTATGCTTAGTTTAAGAGCCGCTAGAAAAGATACTACCATTGCACTTGGTAATAGTGGACACCCCGTACTTAAGTACGTACAAGGTCTGTGTTTTCGTCGTGTACCTAAAGGGTACATGAACGAGGATTACTTCTACTTATTCACAAAGTGTGGCAAATACACTGTTACATACCGTGAAACTGACAAGACCCTACAATTGTGGGATTTAAGTAGAAATCAGTTTATCAAGTACGTGAATGAGGACATTAAGTTGATTCCTACTCGCGAGACAGTTGATGTAGATCCTATAAATAAGTACATTGGCAACGATGTACTTAGACTTCTTCAAGAAGAAGAGGTCATTTGATAATCGGGCTTCGGCCCTTTTATTTTTTCGAATTTTTTTTATTCCTATATTGTACCTGTGACTTAAATACAAGGTGAATCAATTATGGATAAATATTTAAATTTGAATGATCTACAAAAGATGTTTATTAGGAAACAATTAATCAATTCTGTAACATATACGTTAGTGATAGCTTCTATCGTAAAAGTTCTTTATGAGAACTTTGATTCCGATATGTTAATGTTAAGGGACTACTTATTTACAGCCCCGAGTCTTTTGATAGCCATAGGTTTCATTAGAAAGTTAATTAAAGATAATCCGATAATGTGTTATCGAATAAAGGGAATTATATCTGTTGGTGGGTGTGGGATGTTAGTCATAGTAGAGTTAGTTGGTGGCTCCCCTATGTGGTATTTTGCAGATGCTCTAATAGTAAGTTTTATACCATTACTTACTAATCCACATAGAGCTTACTATTCAAGTTATGTTGCCGATAAGTCTAAAGACTTCAGTGAGGTTATGGGGTACACCGATGTGTTTGGTGAAGTGTCTAGAGTGATACTAGGTTTATCACTTATATATTTAGATATCAAAATCCTATATGTATTGATAGTAGTGTTGATTATGGATGCTATAGAAAGGTATTACGATAACGTAATAGCCAATGTAGTATTTAGTGAAAAAGAATTAATTACGGAGGAGGTGCACTAGCACCTCTCATTTATTTTGATTTTGGAGATGAAATTATGACTGCGATACTTTTAGGTTTCTTGGTGGGGTTAGCGGCCCTACTAGAACAAAGAGATAGAACCACTGGGGATAGTTGGGTTTACCCAGATACAACTATGAGTGTAATTAAGGGACAGGGCACTTTACATTCACACGTCAGTATAGTACCTAACCCTAGAGTTAAAGAGGTTAGCATTTGCTATTTAGATAAGGGCATTATAAGTCTAGTAAAATTAGCAGTACCCAAGAAACTCTATAAAGATAGAATAGTTGGTGTGGCAAGTGCAAATAAAACTATATTTATAGTTACCGTTGAACATTTATGTGTTTACTATCAAGAGGGTGATTGGGCCGTGTGTAATATGGTCATACCTTTAAATGGTAAATTACTTACATCTAAACAAGAAATAAAAGACTTTTTTGTAGGGAGAGACTAATGACATTTCATGAACTATATAACTCAATAGTACATGCTGAGAATAATCTTGACTATGCTCTAACTTATGGTGGTGCCAATTCATTAATGTTGGAGATGATGAATTTAATAATCGATGGTCAGTGTACTTCTGAGTATTGTTGGATAGAGTTAAGTAATGCTCTGTCGATGAGACTTAATAGACCTGAAATGCCCCCTACAGTGGGTCTGGGACAAATGGTGGAAATGACTATAGACTACGCAGCCTATCTAGATTATAGAGATCATTTATTTAAATTAAAGTCTTTATTTAATTCGGCTAAAGATCCTTGGACTTTAACTGATTATGAAATGTCTATCTTTAGAATAGACTCATCCATAAAAGAACACTGGCCTTTAGTTAAGATTGAAAAGGCCCAAGCGATTTGTTTTGGTGAGAATCTAGAAGAGTTAAGTGACATTCTAGAGGGTAGAAACTTTGATAGCATGTATTTAGGACACGTAAGGGGGAATTAAAGAGATGAATATAGAATGGTATTACATAGCATGGCCAGTAACGATACTGGTGACTTTTTATTTAACTAAACTTAAGTTTCAAGTTACCAAAAAAGAACCGGTAGTAGCGACAACCAATGAAGCGGTTAGAGATAAACTTAAAAGTGCAGTTGAAGCGGAATATTGCCCACAAGAAAGTACGTTAGCTAATTTGATTGGTAAGGATATCGCTTGTCTTTCTTATATGTCAACTATACTAGAATCGGGCAATGTTACCGAATCAACTCTACATTCATTCGCCAATGCAATTGATGAAATGCATGTTTCCGATAGTACTGTGGGTATAGATCAAATAAATTCCTTTAGGGAAGCTCTAGATAAACATATACCATCAGATTTCTGTGAGAAGATTGTATACGATATAAAATACAAACTCGATATGTTAGAATTTAAAGCTATCAACTCTACCAAGGTTACAGTTAATGGTGAGGCTATGGGATCCATAGAGGAAGTAGCCAATGCGATACATAACCAAAATAAGATTTGTGATGATGGTGATCTTAAGGACATCTATGAACGCATTGTGAAATACGACAAGGATCTAGGACACACACCAGTGGGATTCGATATGTTAAAGAAAATAGTTGGAAAGGTATGTAAGCTAATACCCTTAGATGAGTTTGCCTTTGATATTGACGTAAGGAAATTCACTGGTAACTTAAAGTATATCCTAGATTATGAAACCAAACGCTTATCTGAACAACAAAAGAGATTTCTTTATGGTGAAATAATCTATATAGATTTTAACTTAATCTTAATAATTGCCAAGTTAGGTAAATTAAGTAAAGAAGACTACTTAACCGATTATGAATATGAAATCTTCAAAGATCAAGTTATCACTGAAAATGGAAGCGGTGCTATTTACCTTAAAGCTATTCAGAATGAAGTTTTTATCCTTTGGCCTAAGTCTAAATTAATCCAGCTAGTATATAGAAATTACTGTGAAGATGGTAACAGTATAGATCTGATTGATTTTGCAGACTTTGTAGTATGGACGAAACATAAGAGAGGGGCTTTTACACCCCTCTCTTTATTTTTTTGCTTTAATTTGTAAGTAAGTAAATGATACCAAGTACAATAACGATAAAGTGAAAGTTATTTAGTTTAGATATTCCTTTAGATATTGCCACGTGTAAAGATACGAATATAAAACCTAATACAAATAATGTTACTATAAACTTCATTGTTCTTATCTCCAATATCTAGTACCTAGAATTGTTTATATGATGTCGCTCCGCTCCACCCTCCTCCTCCCCGTTTAGCAACGTGGGAGGACCGGATTATAAACCCGTTCAATTAATTAGAGTAGCACGTACTATAATACTTAAATCAATTAAATCGAATTAATTTCATTTATATATAGTCATGGTGAAGTAAGTTAGATAAAGTTAATTGAAGAGGACTCTGATATGTTTATTTTACAATTCATCATTGCTTTCATCGCATCTATTGGCGGTGCTGTATTAACTCTGTACAAAGTAGGTGCTGTCATCGCAGTAACGCTGCAAGTAGTTTACATCTGCGGTATGGTAAGTAGAAAGATTTCAAAATACTTTGAAAACCGTAATTCAAAACTAGCATAAGGGGAATTATCATGGAACTATTATTAGCGTTAATTTACACTATCTTAGGCTTTGGTGTATTTCTCGTAAAGATCACTGCTATGGCCGTGATCTACATCTACTTTGTGAAAGCAATCTTCTGGGCATTAAGTAAAGTATCTGGTTTTGATTGTAACTTTAAAATAAGCATCAACTAAATCATCTGTAACTCTAGCCCACTACAACGCGATAAGTAAGGTATCGCAATGACAATTTGATTTCCCCTTAATTGGGAAGGTAGAGTAATCTACGTACCATTTAGAGTTACCACAAATACATTAAGGAGTCCGTCATGACTATCATTGAATTATTAATCATCATCGTACTATTAGCTCTAGCTACAGCTAACTTTGCAGTGGTACAATCCATTGCTGTGTTCATCCTTGGTCTGGTCGTACTATCGGCTGTGTGTCAAGCTATCTTAAATACTCTAAGGAGATCAGGATGTTATTAAAAGCTGAATGGGTTTTTATCATCCTGATGGTGGTGCTGGCACTAACGGGCATTCCAGTACTTCAGCAGATAGCCCTTGGTTACCTTTCTTATATGTTTGTATTTGCAGTCTGGCAACTGTGTGAACATCTTGAACGTTATCTTTTAAGGAAATTCCATGATACATCCTTTAGTTAAGTTTCTAATAATCGTAGCATTGGTCACACTTGCCAATGCATTCCCACCTGCAGCTGTTTTCGTCAAGTGGGCACTTGTAGTTTATTCAGTTATCGATATTGCACTTTTAATTAACGATATACATCGTTACTTTAATGGTAAGTCCACATGGAAACCAGCGTGAGGATAATTTAGAATCCTCTTCAATTAACTTTAAAATAGCAAAACATTTATCTTACTTCAAATTTTCCTATTGGGGGAACAGTGATGCCAGCAATTATTCTAATAGTTTTAATCGTTATCGTCGATAACGCACATAAGCTCTATTTAAAGCGTAAGTCTAATCAACAAATGAAAGCGATGTTTAAAACTCATCGTGGTCATTTTACATTTAAAGGTAAACGCCTTGACGCGCGTGTAGACTGCGTTTGTGATGGCACACATCTGAATACTAAAGTTGTTCTCAATAAGATCCCTGAGGGGCTCTCAGAGAGCGAGATTAAAGAATTAGCATCTTTACTTGCTAAAGCTAGTAGGCAAGGTGTCCTAGTCAGAGGTAAGACTATAAAAGACCTAATCAAAAACATCACCATTGGTGATTCTAAATTTATACAAGAGGGTACAATATGAAAATTAATGTAGTGGTAATGAAAGGGGGTACTTCGGTACCTTTAGAAATCGAAACTAAGTCAAATCAACTAACGGGAGGTGATGATCAGTTAACCGCTGACATTGCCTCTCAGCATGAGCAGTACATGTCCATGGTAAACCCCAACCCTGGTCGTGATACCGTTCGTGAGAACCTTTGGTTCGTCAATCAGTTAAAACAAACGGATCTCGTTGATGAGGTCCAAATTAAATTGTAATTAATGTCTCCTTAGAGTGGAGACGCTTTAAGGAGAAACATCATGAGAAAAGTATCTATTTTAATCGGTGACAGTGCTGAATCATTCAACAAAGCTTCTACTAAAATCAATACTTGGAATTCTAAGTCTAAGCAATTCATTGACAATGCTATCGTTGAGATCATCAAAGGTCTTAACAAAGACACTAAAGTTTGTGCTGAGCTTTTCGTTAAGGTTAAAAATACGCTTGTGATGAAATTACAAGAGACGCTTAAATACACAGGTTCTACAGTTAGAGACTCTGGTGTACTAGGTGTCGATGTAAATGGTACTACTTTCAAAATCAAATACAAAGTAGAGCCAGCTTAATTATAAACATAGGAGAGGGTCAAACCTCTCCTACATTAAGCTCTTTTATTTTTTTGGAACTTTTACTGACTTAACGCGATCCATGAACACGTTAGCGGCGTTTTCATCTTTAAACAGTTTAGCTACTGATTCTGTAGCCTGTTTAGGAATCACACCAATGCACCAAGCGGTATTAAGGATACTTACGATACCTTCATACATCGCTAACTTATCTGCAGGTACTCGATTTTCAAAAGGTACGTGCGCCAGTAGGCGATCATCACGCATTGCATCTGGGTACTCTACGTAAACGTCACGAAGCTTAAGTACGAAGTCGATGATAACCGCAGAGTCTGAGTTTACGATACCAGCTAAAACGTTATGCATGATTCGAGAAAGTAGTAAACGTTCTTTCTCTTCATTGCTCTCGTAAGACACACCATCTAAAGCTGAAGCGGCTTCACGGATAGTAGCGATGAACTTATTAGCAGCATCACTGTCAGCCGCTACTGTGTCTTCTTTGAAATTGGTATCTACGAGACCTGAGTTGTTCTTAACTTCAGGTTGATCTACTGTAGGTGTAACATCCAAACCTTGCTCAGGTGCACCATCGACTTTTACTTCAGGCTTGTTGTTTTGACCTTGTTGTTGGTCACCTGAATTTGGTTTGTTGTTTTTACCGTTATTGTGTCTACTCATTTCTTAATTCCTCTAAAGGGTTTAATAGAATTCTCTTTAAGATAATAGTTACTTATCTAAACATAATATTAATTCTTTCTAAAGATAAGAGTATTTTGTCTCAATTGTATTTGCGTAGCTCACCCAATGAGACAAAAGATACTCGTTCTTTTAAAATTCTATTAGCAAAAATAAAATTTATAAGTTTTCTACCCTCTGTAAACAAATACTTATTTTGCTAATTATTTGCAACCTGAAAAGTGGAGTCCCGAAGTTGAAGAAACGGAGTGAATGAAACTGGATAAGGACGACATCAAAACCCCTTTCTTTTGGGGGAAAGGGGGTGAGGAGAAGAGGGAGTTTAAGAGGGAGAAGA